>MDSZ01160574.1_pt1 | contig 18807 bp, 7 predicted proteins | sample 811201 | NCBI WGS metagenome assembly MDSZ01 (sample SAMN05326647, study PRJNA326480) | marine metagenome | isolation source: seawater | place: Indian Ocean: North | collected 2010
GATTACCAACGAAGAAGAGGAAAAAGAATTTTGGATTTTTCTTTTAAGAGAGATGGACCAATGGAAACAAGTACCTCTTAAAGAGAATGAAAAGAAAGTATTGGATGCTGTAGAACTTCTCATGAAGAATATAGAGGAAATAGAAATTTTTAATAAAAAGGCTATTTACTTGTACATGAGGGAAATAACAGGATTAAATACAAAACAAATAGTTACCAATCTTAATAAGATGCGGGCAAAATACAAGGTTTTTAGACAAAAGTGGAATAATGGAGATATAAAATAGTGAAAAGATCAAAAGACCTGATAGGTATCGCTCTTGAAAACATAAATAAAGATAGAGAGAAAACAGATGAATTGCTGCAAGAATTGAGTTCTTATCTGGTAGGATCGTATGATAAATTTGCCGAATCAGGTAATATCGCAGCAAAATATTTAGAAACCCTCCAAAGGTCAAATGAACAATTGGTCAAGCTTACATCCTTAGTTCAGAAAAACGAAGCGTCCGTAGAAGATACAGATCTTTCCGAAGATGACAGAGAAGAGTTATTTAATTTAATAAAGGTACAGGATGTTAAATAATGGGAATTATACCTTCTCTGCCTCATGCTAGCATCCCAGCCGGTACCCTAAATAAAATCGGTAATCCGCTCACAAAAACGGTAGATCCATCCGAACAAAATATAATTACTAGTTCTTTAAAAAATTCTAACAAAAACGATAAAGCAAGCCTCTATAGTCACAGGCAGGTTTTTGTGGGAATCATATTAAGGGTGGATAACGATAATACTGTTAAAAAACCAGACGCTGAAATGCCTGATGTCGCAGGTTTTCTAAAGAGAGTTTTAATACCAACCGAAGGCACGCCGATCGAGCCGTCCATGTTGAAGGTTAGAGTTTTTATCCCAGCGTTACACGCTCCAAAGGGAATTTTAACCAGATCTTGGCCAAAAGATCAAAATGATCATTTTACAATATCTCAACAATATCCGCAGTTTATAACTGCCGAAAAATCTTTGTTTAAAAAACCGGAGGTTGGCGACTGTGTTGTTGTTAGTGTCCAAGACCCTAAGAGCCAAGATATATATGGAGCAGGTAATATATTGGGGTTTGCTTTTGAAAATAATAGTAAAGCAGATATTTTAAAAGTTGATGTTTTCGGAACGTCAAAATGTGCAGAACCAAGAGCAGAAGTAGCAGAAAGAAGAGCGGTTGAGAGAGAGAAAATACCATCAAGAAATAGAGCCAGGGGAGTGAATGAAGAAAACCCCGACCGTCCAGGAGGAAACGTTTCTCAACCAGAACAACAAGAACAGCAACAGGCAGGGGAGCAAGAAACTGAAACTCAGCAACCTAATAACTCTCCTGGCGAGACAAATGGAACACCAAAGTGTAATAAAACTTATTCTTTAAAGGGGGTGATGAAAAGAGATGAGTTCCATACAGACTTGGCTGTCCCTAGTGGTCCAAAGAACAACAAAGAGGTTGATTTATGGGCATGGGGTAAGAAAAGAGGCAAAGCAAAGGCTGTGAGATATAAAGGTAGGATAATAACCGAAAACCTACTAGGTCCTTGGAAAAAGCTCGAAAAAGCAGCTAAACAAGATGGGGTTAGACTTAGGTTAAATAGTGCTTATCGTGACCCAGTAGACCAACGACGACTTCGCCGCCGATTCGTTAATCCTCGAAAAAAGAAAGAGTTCGAAGAAAACGGTTTTGTAATCGATGAAATAACAGGAAAAAGATATACCGAGTTTGACACTCCAGAGATGGAAAGAATTGTTAACGGAAAAAGTGTTAGACCAAATACATTTATAATGAACGCTAGTGGCAAGGCTCTTAATAAAAAAACAGATAAAAGAACACAAAACTTTGATAGGGCTTGCGGTCGTCCGGGTATGGGTGGACCAGGGCATCATACAGGTCTCGCTGTCGATGTGAGTACTGGACTGGGGCTTGTCACAAGAAGGCTGAAAAACATCAAGAAAAGATCACCTCAGTATTACTGGCTTGCTCATAATGCACACAAGCATGGGTTTGTTCGAAACGTTCGATCAGAAAGATGGCACTACCATTATTACAAAAAGCCAAAATCCAGGGCAACCATGAGAATACCAGCCGGACACTGGAGTTGGGATGATGTTTTTGAAAAGAAGGTTGTATATGCTACGGATAAAAATACAGGTAAAAAATATCCGATCTATGGTCTTTAGGGGATAAAACATGAGTTTCTTCATACCTGCTATTAGGTTAAAAAACGGTGATAGAGATAAACAACTATCTAAGAGTGAATACCAAGAACTTAGACAATATTTAGCTTCTAATCAGGAAGGTGGGTTATCTCCAACTATACCAGAAATAGATCAAAAATTAAAGATGGCTTCTCGGGCAAACGTATCGGATGCAAAAAGAGGAGTAAATTGTACCACGCACCTTGAGGATATCCACCCAAATTACAATAAGGCTAGTGGTGAGACTGTCCTTCAGGGAACTAACAATAATTATATTGTTTTAGGTAGAGATAGACCCAGAGGTGTAACTAGTGGGTATGGTGGAGAAGGCTATGCTCAAAGCGGAATGATAGACCTTGTTGTAGGTCGCCATGGAATTTATGGACAATCAACAGATGAAAATGGAAACAAAATATTTTTAGACAACAGCCCAGAATTAGATGCGGCAAGAATTTATATCTCTCAACGATCCGATATAGATAAAGAATTCGGGATAACTGTCTCAGGAACACCTGACTCAAGAAACAGGGCTGCGATCATGATCAAAGCTGATGATGTGAGAGTTGCGGCGAGAGAGAACATAAAAATAGTAACAGGCGTTGATAGGTGGAATTCGCAAGGGTTCCAGCCACTAACAGACGGCGGAATACACCTGATTGCGGGAAATAATGCCCTCGAACTACAGCCAATGGTTCTTGGCGCAAATTTGGTTGAGTTATTAAAGAAAATGTCAGAAGAGACTCAGGCAGCACAATCTCTCACATTAAATTTAGCAAAATGGGCTATGAAGGCAACTTATTATATGTTAGCCCACACTCACGTTCACCCCTTGGGTCCGACATCCCCCTCATTAGAGATGGTAAGTGCTGTCGCTGCCGGAACTTTGCTTCAGGATATAACAAAAGCAGTACAAGATTCTATTGTAAATCTTGGAAACAAAACTATTAATGAACTTAATTACTTAACTCCACCAATACCCGGAATGGATAATACATATATACTGAGTAGATATAATAAAAACAATTAGCGAGGGTTTTAGAAGTGTTATCGAAACAAGAGAGAGATATCGTAAACATAAATCCTTGGTCTTACACCTCTGATGACCGTGATGCTAAACACCGAGCCCCCCGAGAACAACCAAACATGTCCGGGGACATAGATACAGATTATTATGACGAAAGAATTAACCCACGAAATTCTGTTGTTATAGACATAATTCATTATTATGTTCAAACTCAGGGAGTTTATCCAAAAATAGGTAAAGAATTTCTCTCTAGAGGACCTTTTTCAACTCAGTCTTGGAGGAGAAACAACGAAGGTAGTCCACCAGAATGGTTTAATCGAATAACCGAAACAGATTTACACGCCTATGCTGCCTTGTATCCGCATAATGTTTACATAGAAAAAAATGATGCTCTCTTCTCCGGAGATCCTCAATATAATCCGGAATCGTTAGGACTAGTTAGAACCTCTGACCGTGAAGCCAGAGAAAGTATATTTCCTATTTTCGTAGAGCAATCACAAGCATCAACAAACACAACTAGATTAGCTCAATTTCCAGAAGGACAAAAAAACTTAGGAAAAGGAGAAGAATGGTTGACTTTCCAAAGAAAGAAAAGGGCAGATATAGTTTGCAGAATTGAAGCTTTGGTTGGAAATCAAGAGGAAGCCATAGCAGAATTAAACTTTAGAAAAAGTGAAATAGACACCGAGATAGAAACTTATTTAGCAAATCAAGTATCTGATTCTGCAAAAAGATTATCCGCTGTTACGGGGAGAATGACCCCACAATATATCAGATTTTTACTTTCTTTAATTCCGGAGGACGAAAGACCAACCGCTAATGAAATTTACGAAATTGAAAACGATGAAGTTGTTTATAATGCATCCACAAGAGTTAATCTTGAATTAAATCTTTATGAGTGGTGGACAAACCTTGACCCTGGGAAAATGAAAAAGGGTGTCTACTTTAACCCCATAAATTTAAGTGAAACATTTGGCAAAGGAAGATATTTTTATATTCACAATACTGGTATAATAGACCCTACAGCTTTTGACAGAGGTTCAGATCGTGTGGGACAATATTCAACATCCCGACAATTAGAGAAAGCTAGAAAAAAGGGAATCCAAGAAATACTAAGAAGTTTAAATAAAGATACCTCAAGTAACAGAGAAGCCCTTGCGAACTCTGATGAGGTTATTATCGAGACAAAGAAAGATGTCCGCCCAGGAACGCCATGGAAATATGCTGTAATAGTTCCCTTATCTGTAATAGAGGAACTTCCTTTAGCCCAGGGCTCGGGAGAAGCCAATCTTGTTTCTTCTTATAGAGCCGCCCTCCGGCAAAAACAGTTTAGGGATGCTGCTCGCCACAGGGTTTCGTATAGGGTTGCAAATTTAGAAAATAAATCACTAGTCACTTCAAACTCTTTAAGGGTATATGACGCTAAAATTATTATTGAAGGTGCGTTTATTAAAGGCATCTCTCTAAGAGAGCAATCTGTAAAAATTAGATCTCTCCCTTCATTAGTAGATCGATTGCTTCTGTTAAATAATTTAAAAGCTGACGAGGTAGATTTTGATGCCATCGAATTTATATTTGATATCAATTATAACATGCTTGGGTTTTATTATAATGGATATTTTCATACAAAAGGTGTTGGCGTAGGAGACTATGTTCTATTAACAGATGAGGATGTATTAGAGGTCCTGGGAAATGAGCCGGAAGTAGAGCCATGTGATACTCCAAACACAACAAGTTCGGTATCCCAAGGTACATATAATGTATTCTCTTCTTATTCGGCAACAACAAATGGTCTCCTTTTATATGGGAATGAAATTTTTAAATTAGCAACTATCGGAAGAAATGCTCTTCCGTGGACAGAATTCGTAAACTCATATATTATTCCCGAACCAGAGATAATACCCTCTTCTATGTCGAACATGACTTTGGATAATTTAGAGGATTTTTTAAAGGAGATGGATTCAAATATTCAAAAGACGCCGGAAGACAGAATTAAAATGAATGATCTTTTAATTTTGGGTCCGCCAAATCTTGGAGCATCCGCCTCATCTGTAATAGCTAACGCCCGAGCACTGGCACTTGACTCGATGCAGGACGGAACAGTTAATTGCGAAAATATAGAAAACATAACTAAGGAAATAATTTCTTTTATTATGGGAACAGCTATGAACCCTTCTCTGGGTTTTTGGCAAATTCCTCGGGAAAAACTTCTTGCTATTGCATTTAAACTTGCTTATAATGAAATTTTTAAAGCCGTCACAGAGTATGTTTCCAGCATGGCAGACGAACAAGTTAGACTAATACAAAATCAGGAAGGTATTCACGGCGGGTGCGTCGAGGAGGCTGTTGGTAATTTAAGCCCAGCAGCGGGGGCTATGCTTAGTCAAGCCCTGAGAACAGCCCAAGGAGGAAATATCCAGAGTGACGTTTTGATGCGCCTTGCAACGCAAATTGTGGAGGATCAATTTGAGTGTCTTTTGGGAGGTATTGGCAATAATATACTTATCAATGTCCAAAATAAAGTCTCGGGACCATGGGAACAAGCGGCGTTAGAAGGGTATAAAATAGCTAACTCCACTAGACCAAAACTTACTCTCCAAGGGATTAAAAAAACAGGATGGAGTGGTTTTTTCGCAACGTGGGGAAAGAAGCTGGTTCAAATGATGGTCGCAGCTATTGTCCAAGAATTTATATCACAATTGACTTCGGAAATAAGAAGAATGATCGCTTGCGATGAAAAGATAAATATTGATAAATTTGAATCAAATTATCCCGGACTTGGACTAATGCCAGAGTTTGCAGAAACATATGGAGAAGCAGACCTGAATAATATTCTAGAAAATTCAGGGATAAACAATTTTGATAAAATAATCAAAAAACACATAAATGGAGTAGAATCTCCTCCAACCCACGAACAGGCTTTTGAATTTCATGATGATATATCAAAGATGACAACAGCAAGAGAACTTAATGGGCTGCTTAATGGAACTTATCCATCCGGAGATAGGTTAGTGTTGGATATTCATGGAATGGTGTATGGAAAAACTTATACTGGCATGATTGGAGCTTCCCTAGAGCGAGGAGACACAATATATGCTTCCCCTAACAAGTTGATTATAACACCAGAAAACATAGTTTCTTATTTGATCGATTTGGGAACTAAAATACCAAAATCTGAAAAAGATAAAACATTCCAGCCCCACAGAAATGTAGAAGATTCAGAGTGTATTCCTGCTGGTCAAAATTCCTATGACATTCTTAGGGATGTTGGTTACAGTCCAACTGAGATAGCCTCACAGGTAAATGAAAATTTGTGCTCCGCTTTAGAGAGGTTAAATAATTTTTGCGAAAAAAATGACCCAAATAAATTAGAGTCTGTTTTTGGTAATTTTTTAAGAAGCTTGACCTCAGAAACCACCCCGCCAATAATAAAATTTTTCTTAGGGGAAATAAGCGACATTCAGGACGAAGCAAGAAAAGCATTATCAAGACTTATAGTAGATCAAATAGATTACAGACCCCCTGGCTTATTGGACCTAACAACACCAGGGCAAAACGGCTATGAGGCGAGAGATTTTAAAGAGATAGGATTAGATTACAACATAGAGACTGATACATTCGTTCTCGACGAACTACGCCTTACTGTAGATTTTAAGGGTAGTGTATTGATACTCGACGAAGGAGGCTCTAAAACTTTAGTTTCTCTTGAAAAAAGTAAAAATAATAAATTTCGTCAAATCCAAGAGGCACAGTCTGAAGAAAACCCCATTCCATATGACTATAGTGTCCCGCAGGACTTATATCCTGGGTTATCATCTAATCGCCAACGCTACATGCGCTCTGGTAATCACGATGATATGCCGCAAACCGCTACTCCAATCGGAAAGATACTCAGGCTTAGAATCTTTGAGAACTTTCCCAGAGGTATGAACCCTGGAAATGGCGTGCTTCTTCGTCTCGAAGAGCATGTCAGTAATTCAAAGAACCTTGGCGAGGTATTGTCTGATTTTTATATAACTGAAGCCGGTTCTGAAGGAACAAGAATAAAAAGATTAGTCTGGGAAAGTTTATTTGGAAAACTTTTAGAGCCTGATAATCTTGATCCTTGTTTAGATGGAAATGCAATAGCTAGAGCCGAAGCATGTCTGGAAGTAATCAGGATTAGAATTATTTCTTACCTATTAAATATTGTCCCTTGGGCTAATTTATACGGACAAGGAAGCCCAATGAGTAAAATTATAATATCAGAATATTTGTACAATCAAATCACAACTAAATTGGAAGAGCAGGGCACAATAAGAAAGGTTTTAGAAACAACACCAGATATTGCAAAAGCTTTTACGGTTTTTGCTGATCTTAATGATGCAGAGACCGATCGAGACCGATTAAGGATAGTAATCTCTCGTCTTTATGAAGAGACCCTGAGAAAATTACGAGCAAATGTCCCAGCGGTGAGTTCATTTCTTGATTTTCAAAGGACGAGGTTGAGTCAAGACGCTCCCGACGTTAATGAAATTCTACGCAATTACTATGATGATCCGATGTATACTACATCTCTTCTTGGTTTTGTAATGGAGGCTCAAGGGGCAACCAGGGACCTTGAGGATCAAGAAGGTGGACAGCCTTGGATCGGTATACCCCAAGGGATGGATGCGGAAACCTTTAAGCGGAAAATGACAATTTTATTAAATCATGTATTACCTGTCGATGCTATTATTGCACTACAGATGATATATCTTGACCGTTATTATAATCATATTGATAGAGTCCCAGAGTTTTCTTTTATAAAAGAGAAAACAATAAAAGAGATAGATGACGCATTTAGAGATGCTCTTGATCCCACTTTTATTCCTAAATTTGTTCCAAAATTTGGTGTCTTCCCTCTTATCGTAGGAAACGTCAGTTATTTCCGCAGAGAAGATATAGCAGACGCCATTTTCTTCAGAATTTCATATATCAAAAATTCAATACAAAACTTACGATCACTTATAGAAGATAACATCGTCAGACCAGATTCCGAAGTATATTTTGAAGAAAGAGAGATGGCATACTACCGAGTTAAAAAAATAGAAGGACAACAAACAGAAAATAATTATTATACCTCCGAGATATATGAGGGTACATCAAGAGATGTTGATGCCCCCTCTGACGCAGCGGTTGCCCAATACGAACCAATCCTCCCTCGCTCCCTAATGTCAGGTAGATACTATATCGATGACGTCGTGCGCCCTGCAAATTTCTCTGCTTATCTCTATACGCCCCATAGGGGTTATTTTGAGGGTAACAACGACTGGCCTATGTGGCGAACCTTTGCCAATGCAATAACCTCCTATCCAGCAATCAATCAAAGCTGGGCTCAACCACTTGAAACCTTTGAGGGGCAACAACATTTTCTTGCCGGTGATGCTGTTCGAGATTCATTAATAGAGAATTTGTATTATCCTGAAGACCATCGTAGAAGAGACTCTTTTGGGTTTATGTTGTTAGAATTTTTAAGAAGATACCGTCAGCCGGGACAAGAATTCCAGAGAAGGGTTAGTGCATGGTCCACTCACTGGGAATCCGGACCAGCACAAGATGACACCGCCTATGGACGATTAAGATATTTTATTACGGAAACAACCGATCAGCAGATCGGCTTTGACGCAATCAGACATGTAGGATATTACCAAGATATTCTACAAAGGATAGCAGAAATTGCTGATCCTCAAGCCGTAGCGGTTCTGGATAAAGTACGCAACGCAAAATCGTCTTTAGATTCTCTAGAGGCTACTTTAAATTTGAATTTAAGAACACTTCAACAAGCGGAAGTAATTACTGCACAAGAACAACAATCAGATTTAGCAGCAAAAATTAAAAATAATAACATTGCAACTAAATTGATTAATGACACAGCAACGCTTCAAACCACAGCTAGAGAAAACATAGCAAGAAGTCAAAAGTATCCAACAAATTTATTTACAATAGAAACAGGTCGTCGGGATGAAAATTATTTCAAACAATCAACAGATAGCAAAATAAGAATGGTTGAGGCAGACTTACAAGGATTTACTGTTCAAGCTCAAGAGTTTTTTGGAGAGATAGAACTGTTATTGCAAGCCTATATAGAAACAGAGGTGTGATAGATGGCTAAGAAAGGAATTTCTGTTAAGCTCCCGCTTTCAACAGATAAAATTGATGGACCTTATGTGTTGAACAAGACCTTGGATTCAACTATTAGGCAAAATTTAAAAATGCTGGTTTTAACAGAGCCAGGAGAAAGAGTGATGAACGGAAACTTCGGAGTTGGGCTAAAAAGACTACTCTTTGAGCCGGTTCATCCGACAACTTACGAAAGAATCAAGGAAAGGATAATGAGTCAAACATCATTATATCTACCTTTCATAAATATTAAGGACGTCGTGTTCAGTTCAAACGGACCCCAGGTTAAGGTTTCTATAATATATTCATTAGGCGATTTTGAAAGAGAAGATGTTCTGACTATATCTCAAGTAATCGACTAATTAAAAAAGTGGGAAACAAAAATGGTTAAAAGAAAAATTATATCTTACACAGACGGCGATTTTAATTCGATAAAAAAATCTTTAGTTGAGTATGCTAAAAGATACTATCCGGACACATATCAAGATTTTAATGAGGCTAGTTTTGGCTCCTTAATGACGGATATGGTTGCATATATTGGCGACCAGCTTTCTTACTATATGGATTATCAAACAAATGAATCTTTTCTCGACTCAGCTATAGAATATAAGAACGTTGTGAGGTTAGCAAAACAGTTAGGATATAAGCACCCTGGCGCAGCAGCAGCACAAGGAGTGGTTTCTCTATATGTGTTAGTGCCTTCCATTTCTTTGGGACTTGGACCAGATCCAGATTATATTCCAATATTAGAAAGAGGTACTGCATTTACTTCAAACTCCGGTGCTTCTTTTACCTTAGTTGAATCTGTGAATTTTTCAAATCCAAATAATGAAGTTGTAGTTGCTCGTGTGGATAGTACAACTGGCACGCCAACTTATTTTGCAATCAAGGCTTTTGGGAAAGTTATTTCCGGGAATTATGGACAACAAGCAGTAACTATAGGTAATTATCAAAGATTTAGAAACATAAACCTTGGAACAGCAGGAATATCAGAGATTTTATCTGTAACCGATTCGGAAGGTAACGATTATTTCGAAGTAGAACATTTATCTCAAGATGTAATATATGACGAGGTTCCTAATTTTAATGGCGACAGATCAACAACTCCTTATTTGTTGCGAGCTAGAGTTGTTCCAAGAAGATTTATAGTAGATTTTAACGAAATTCATGACGCCACATTAACGTTTGGTGCTGGAACAGCAGACAATTTAACAACAGATTTATTTGCGGACCCAGCGAACGTTGTCTTAGATATGCACGGTAGGGATTATATTTCGAAAACAACTTACGACCCAACTGTATTAACAAAGACTGATAAAATGGGCGTCGCACCAGCAAATACAACTTTAACTATTGCTTATCGATCTAATGCTGTGGGAGATGTAAATGTTTCTGCTGGTGGATTAACCACGGTTGTGGCTCCTAGTTTCTTTTTTGAGAACAGAGATGCCCTATCTAGTAGTGAGGTTGGGTTTGTTATTAATTCGTTAGAGGTAATTAACGAAGAGCCAATAACTGGCGACACTCGTTTATTATCTGTAAATGAAATTAGGAACCATGCAATTTCAACATACGCAACTCAGAACAGGGCGGTAACAAAGTCAGACTATGAAAACTTAGCCTATAGGATGCCTGCTCAATTTGGGAAAATATCCCGCTCTACTATAAGTCAAGATAGAGATTCCATGAAGCGAAATCTAAATATGTATGTTTTAGGTAGGAATATTGAAGGCTTCTTTACGACGGCGAATCACACAACAAAAGAAAATTTAAAAATATGGCTGAGTAGATACAAGATGATAAACGACACAATTGATATTTTAGATGCTAAAGTTGTAAATGTTGGCATAGAATTTGAGGTAATATCTGAACTGACAGCTAATAAGCATTTTGTTTTGTCTTCCTGTTTATCCGCCCTACAATCCAGCTTGGATGTTCCATTAAATATCGGTGAACCTCTTTATTTAGCACAAATATACAGAATATTAAACAGAGTCCCAGGAGTTGTTGATACAACAAGAGTAAAATTTGTCCGAAAATCCGGGTCGAACTATAGCTCCACTCTTTATGATGTCGATAGTCATATGTCTTCCGATGGAAGATATTTGCTAGCAGAAGAAGATGTCATGTTTGAAGTGAGGTATCCGGGAAGTGATTTTGTAGGAGTTGTTAAATAATGGGAATGAAAAGATATTTTGCTTCGGCAGATAACACAATAACGAACGCTTTTGAAAAAAACTTAAGCACAAGAGGCACGGGCTCTAATATGGGATCCTCGGATATATTAGAGACTTTTGTTATTCATGGACAAACAACAGCATCGATTAGTGCAGCAAATGCGGAAGAAGCAAGAATACTTATCCAATTTCCTGTTAATGAAATATCTAATGACAAAGATAATGGTGTTATACCATCAAGTAGTGTAAAATATGTTTTTAAACTTTACAACGCTCCTCATGCTGACACCACTCCTAGAAACTTTTCCTTAGATGTAAAAGCCATATCAAGAGAATGGTCCGAGGGAACGGGTCTTGATATGGATGAATACCAAGATATGGGAACATCCAATTGGATATCTGCATCGAGCACAGCGGGTTGGGAAAATCAAGGGGGAGACGTTCACGCATCTCCGTCATATACAGCCTCATTCAATTCAGGTCTTGAGCATATAGAGGTTGACATAACCACTTTAGTTGATCAGTGGGTCAATAATACAAAAAATAATTATGGAATTTTAATAAAACACCTTGATGCGTCAATTTCTGGTACTAATGGCTCTTTGTTTACAAAGAAATTTTTTGGTAGATCAACTCAATATTTTAATTTTAGACCAACGATAGAGGCACGCTGGAATTCTTCGAGAAAAGATAATAGAAGAAATTTTATCCTAAGCAGTTCTTTACTATCTGAAGAAGATAATATCAATACTTTATATTTTTATAACAGGGTTAGAGGACAGTTAAAGAACATCCCATCAGTTGGAGACGGAGCAATATACGTTAGTGTTTTTACTGCTTCCAATTCTTCTGGCGTCCCACAAGGCGAACCTATCAATATTATAAATCAATCACCTGATGCATCTCCTTTGGATACCGTAGCAACTGGAGGACTGCTCGTAGAGAACGGCGTGTCTATAACTGGAGTTTATACTTGTTCTTTTGCTTGTACAGACACAACAGCAACTCTTTATGATGTCTGGTTTCAAAATGATACTTATCATACGGGTTCTTTTAGTCCAGTATCGGCAACTGGCTCTTCATTTGATAAAATAGAAACTTACAGAACTAAAATTTCTAACTTAAAAGCATCCTACACCCGGAAAGAAAAACCACGACTAAGACTTTTTACAAGAGAAAAGAACTGGAATCCGAACATATATACAAAAGTTGTTGCAGAAAAAATACCAGAAGTTATTGAAGATGCTTATTATTCAGTATATAGATTAACAGACAAAATGAGTGTAATACCCTTTGGGACAGGATCTGTAGATACAGCAAACGAACACACAAAATTATCATATGATGTTTCTGGAAATTATTTTGATTTAGATATGTCTATGCTAGAAGAAGATTACGGTTATGGGATACAAATTGCTTATTACCTTCAGGGTGAATATAAAATACAACCAGAAGTATTTAAATTTAGAATAGAAAGAAATAAAGAGTGAGTTTTGACCTATGAGCATTAAGCGGTTATTTGACAGTCAGAAAAAGATATCTAAACCAACAAAGAAAACAACCGGAGATTCACTTGGGTCTGGATTAGAAAATTTTGATCACTTAGAGAAAGTTTATAAAAAGAAAAGAAGAATCATTCCTTCTGTTGATTTTCTAAAACCAGAAGAGTATATTAAGTTTGGATCTGCGGAAGAATACTATAAAAATGCCTTCGAACACATTTCAGGATATTATCCATACGATGGTTCGGGGGAGGAAAAAATTGATTTTGAACTTAATTTAAATCTATTAGAAAAGCATGTTTTTGATAATGTATATCCTAAAACAACTGGTTATATTACTTTAGGTAGAAATTACGGGACAAAAGCAGCCTCAAGTCCAGATACGGGATATCATTCTGCTTCTGAAGATTATATTTCGTTTTTTGGCGGATCAGCAATTGGCTCCCTGTACGATGAAGAATTAGGAAGGGCATCGAATTTAGACTTTGGTGGACCAAGCGGCTCAACAGTTGAATTTTGGCTGAAGAAGGATGAACACAGATCAGACAGATCTTCTCCGAACGAAGTTATATTTGATGTAACTAACAATCAAAGTGGTGCTGCCGAAGCACGTTTTCGAGTAGAATTATTTTCAGGATCTCAAGATTCATTTATTGTGACCTGTCGGTCGGGATCAGCCGGTATTACAACAGCTTCTTTAACGATCGATAATAATACAAACATTACAGATAATACATGGCACCACTATGCTATAGCAGTTGGGTCTGGAAGTTCAGGGTTATCTTTCAGAGTTTATAAAGATGGAACTTGTTCTTCTGGTGAGATAATAACAGGATCAAATATTGCCCGATGTAATGGCGTCTTCGGTAGGATAGGCTCTCTTGTCGCCTCAGAAACGGTTGATCTTGATGGCGGCACAATTGCATCTGCAAGTTACGGAAAACTTTCTGCATCTTTAGATGAGTTTAGGTATTGGAAAGGCACTAGGACTTCTGAAGAAATAGGAAGATTTTGGTTTTCTGAGGTTAATGGAGCGACAATTAGCTCTAGTTTGGCGTCGGATTTGGGAATTTATTATAAATTTAATGAAGGAATTACTGGCACTACCACCACAGACCAGAAAATATTAGATTACTCTGGAAGAGTGGCTAATGGATCTTGGGAGGGTTATGATGGAGAAAGCAGGTTCACCGGATCAGCGATAAACGATAGAGATCTTGGTTTTTCTGAAAATCCAACCCCAATACTTTATACTTCTCATGAAGATTATATTGCCCTTAAGGACCGATATGTTACAAGCGGGTCCCAACATGATTTTAGTAATTATAATTCTTTAATGAACTCTTTACCAGCTTGGATTCTGGAAGAAGATGAAACAACTGGAAACCATCTCAAGCAAATATCTCAAATTATGGGAAGCCAATTAGATACTTTACATTCTCAAATTGGTCATATGACTAAAATAAAAGATGTAAGTTATAACTCTGGCAGTAATTCAGTATTCCCTTATAACGAAAAATTATTAGAGTCTATGGGGTTCTCTACCCCTGAGTTATTTGAAGACGCAGAATTGCTTTCGAAGGTGCTCAATCGAAGTGAAGACCAGATTTTTGAAAAAGATTTAAACGATATTAAAAACATATTGTTTCGAAATGTCTATAACAATCTGACTCAAATTTTCAAAGGCAAGGGTACAGAAAAAGCGTTTCGAAATTTACTTCGATGCTATGGTATCGATGATAATATCTATTCTCTTAACGCATATTCAAATAACACCAAATATAAAATAGAAGATCGATACACTCCAGCAGCCAGTACAAAAAGATTTCTTGATTTTTCTGGAATGAGAAGAAACGAAGATACATCCGCTACAGTATATCAATACTATGATAATAGTAATCCCGAATCAAGAGGATTAATAACCGGGTCTTCGCAGTTGGAGGATTACGCCTTTACCATAGAATCATCAGTTTTATTTCCAAAAAAGCCAGATATTAACGATACTAGGTATTATGCAATATCAAGTGTTTCTTCATCCTTGTTTGGCTTTCACACTCCCGCCGAAGAGAGTCCTACTTCAACCGTTTTAACTTGGGCTGGTTCTAGTGATGATTACGGTTTACAAGTTTACGCCAAACGAGTAATAGAAGGATATCAGGATTTTGGAGATGTAGCAACTTCTAAAAATGTTAGGTTTATAGTTGTCAACAGGGCTGGCACGGTCCTGTGTACCAGTAGTCTTTGTGAGAATGTTTACAACAATAATACTTGGAACATAGCTTTAAGTGTTAGACCTACGGGGTATCCTTTTGCTAAAGAATATGATAATTACACGGTCGAGCTTTACGGCTCACAGTATGATTTAGGGATAAAGAAATCTTCTTTTAAAACAGAGGCAACTTTATCGTTTGATGTTGGTCGAGCCACCATTGCTTCGTGCAAGAGGCTTTATGCCGGGGCACACAGAACTAATTACAACGGAGGAATCCTTAATCAATCTGATGTTCGACTTGGTAATTTAAGGTATTGGCAAACATATCTTAACCAAGAAACTTTAGACTTTCACGCTCGATCAATTGAAAATTTTGGAACACTACACCCGAATCGCAACGAGTATCTATTCCCGTCATCGGCATCTCATCATGTTCCTTCGGTAGAAACATTATCTCTAAATTGGGATTTCATGAACCTAACTGGAAGCGATGATTCTGGAGAGTTTTTGCTGTCGGATTATTCTTCTGGTTCAAACGGGGATCAATTAATAAAAGATAAGTACCAAAGCAACTACAGTTTTTCAGAATTAGATAATATTATTAGTAGACAACATACAGGTAAGGGTGAATTCTTTAAAGCAAATGACCAGCCTTCCAGAAAAGAATATGTTTATACCGAGAAAAGACAATTATTAGAGCAAGTAGTGTCCTCGGATATGATTAACATTCTTTCAGAAGATGACACAGCCTTTACAATTGACAGTAGACCTGTAAAATATATGTTTACTGTTGAAAAAAGTATGTATGATGGTATCTCAAAAAGGATGCTAGAATTTTTTGGATCAATTCAAGAATTTAGTAATCTTATTGGGGAGCCTGTTAATCGCTACCGACAAGAGTACAAAGACCTTGCAAAACTAAGAGAAATCTTCTTTAGAAGGGTAGGAAACGAGCCAGATCTTGATAAGTTCGTTGATTATTACCGTTGGCTCGATACTGCTGTTTCGGACGCTATCACGCAGATATTCCCTATCTCCGCAGGAATGCCCGATGCTTCTCGGGTAATAGTTGAAAGCCATGCTTTAGAGAGAAATAAGTATGCTTATAAATATCAAAATTTAAAAAGCCGCCGTTCTGTTATTGAAGCTGCTGCTAGCGGCTCCGTCCGTTACAGTTGGGTCTTTGGGCACGCCCCGCCAGCACTACGGGCAGCAACAGCTACAATTGTTATCGCTGATTCTGGTGGTATCGTTAATGGTGAAACTTTTACCTTGGTGGACTCTGCTGGATTAAGCACCGTATATACAATTAATGGTGGAGTGGCGCAAGCTTCTGGCGGCGGATCCGGAGGCACAGCGACAGTTGGCTTCTCGGGTGTGGGCGGCGGCGCAGCAGGTAAGATCGCCGCAGCATCAGCTATGGTTACTGCAATTAACGCTACGACGGACGCCAATTATACAGCGGTATCCGATGGTGTGAATACTGTAACAATTACACAAGGGACAGGGGGAAGTGGAGGAAACACCACAAATTCCGATTCGATCACTTCTACGACTGTTTCTAATTTCTCCGGCGGTGCCACAGTACCTGGGTCAAATCAAAGAGAAAGAAGTGCTTGGTGGAAACATAGGGCAAATAGAGAAAAAGATGTCCTACTGAAAGGAACAGAAGGAGTAAACGTTTCCGCTGGTACTGCCCAATCCAGGGCTATGATACATTCGGCGTCTCTGTCTTCTTTTGAAAGACAACAGAGGATGGTATACCAGTTCAGCCCAATGAGGGTTGAATCACCTATCGGAAGTCGGATAAATAGAAGAAGACTGTTTGCATCAAATTCAGATGTATATAATCAATTTACTCTTGATTTTAAATCAGATGATAATAGCGAACTTTTTATAAAGAGGAAGTATAAATTTATAGCAAATATTGACGGCGAAACTTTTGAGGGTAGGCAAGTCGCTCCCTTCTCTGCACATAGCTCTAGCGTAACAAACGGATACAGGCAGCAGTTAGATGCAGCAGGATTAACAAATATAGATATCACTAATCTGCACGAGGATTCAACAGGACCAGATTATGAAATACCTATGCAGGGACCCTTTACAGAGAGACATGTCGGCGGTTTACAATTCAGACATAACCAACCTGCAACGATGGACCAAAAATTAAGAAAAGAAGGATTCCTTCTTAATGCTTCCGGCGGGACATTAAATCTGCTTGATGTTCACACTCCTACAGCTACTCCTCTTGCGTGGGAGTCGATAGGAGATAGTGTACCGCAAGGTAAATATTACAGAGAAGAATTAGCAAAACGCCCAGTAAATATTCGTAACATAAAATCTGAAACAAATGAGGATATAGCTGGATCTGTTCGGGTATTAGGAAACTACGTTAAAAATTATGAAGTTGTACAAACTAGCGGCAGAGATGTTAACAACTTAGATTTGAGAAAGGATCCCGATAAATATAAAGTTAATGGATCGATGAGTTCGTTTGTCATGGGGTTGGTTGATTATGCGATACCCCAAAGGACAACAGTCAGAACAGTCTTTACAGAAAGATTCTCAGCACCCGGAGAACTTGCAACAAGCACTCCGGCAGCCCTTGATATCGAAACTCAACAGTATTCTCCTAATAATGCGCTACCCTTCAGAAACAGATCTGTAAGGCAACCACTACAATCGCTCTTGAGCGTCAATTGTGGAAAGTATGGCTTTACTGGAGAAATTGGCGATGAGTTGTTGGTATCGGGCAGCTATACTATAGAGGATTTAAATGCAGGATCAATTGGAATTCCAATTGCGTCGTACCACAAAACCCAAAGAAACTCGACTCACAGGCTAAGAATAAACAACAATTCGGATGGTCCCAATAGTTGGCTGACGGGAAGTCAAAAAGACAACGAATATGTTACACGTCCTATTCCAGCAGCCGACAGAGTTTCTTGGTTTAATAGGTTGATAGCAGGACCCGCTACTATTTCTAATGAGCATGGCAGGTCCAGTCCCGGCGAGCAGGGGTCTCATGAAATTTATAGTTTGTTTGTTACTAGTGGTTCACAACTTCCAGAAAACATAGATATTTCTGCTCTATCGACTGGATCTCAATTGTCTGCTTCTCCTATCGCCATTAACCAAACATCGAGCTTGCCCAACCCAACTGTTACTTTCGCAGGGACAAGTTTTATCGCAGAAGACTTTGGATATATTGCCGGCTCAGACGCATACATATATTACCCCTGGAAAAATTGGCACAATTATCCAATTTGGAAACAAACCAGAGTTGCTCAGACAAGGATTGCACAAAATCTTATCAGGTCAAACACTTATAGATTTTACACAACCAGGCAACGGGTTGCTACTTCGGTTGTAGAATCACCTATTTGTTCTAAGCATTTCCCCCTAATTACAACAGTAGGAACTAGAGAAAGTACAGTCGATGACCAAGGAAATAGAAGACCTGTAACTGTTTCTCTGATTTATTCTTATGGCAACGAAAAAGAAACATTTAACAACCAAA
>MDSZ01232408.1_pt1 | contig 18801 bp, 16 predicted proteins | sample 811201 | NCBI WGS metagenome assembly MDSZ01 (sample SAMN05326647, study PRJNA326480) | marine metagenome | isolation source: seawater | place: Indian Ocean: North | collected 2010
TAACAACGATCTTCCCATGACATTTAAAATAGATCTTTTTTTCATAGTTACTCCAAGAAAAACTACTAAAATAAAGCTTAAGTATACCGACCAAATCATTGAATGAAAACCGATAAAAAAGTCTGAAATAATGATTGCTCCCAGAGGAATTATAAAAGCAAGTTTTTTATCGGAAATAAAATACCCAGCAAAAAGAGCTGTAGCTGCAATTGGAGAAAAATTAGGAATTTCCGCAAAAAATATATTAAGGAATGCCAAGCACAAAACAATACTTGAAAGCACCATTAATCTTATTTTATTAGATTCTTTCATAAATTTTTCTTCAAAAATAGAATAAATTATCAATTGAAATTGGTTGTTTTTTGAATATTCTGCTTAAAAATGTCCAATTTACTTTAAACATTCAGTAAGATAAAGAGCATAATTAAAAAGATAATTTACAGGTAAAGAAACAGGTAAAAGTAAAAGTAATTCAAAACGCATTGTGGATAGTTTATCTAAACAGAGTGTGAATTTTGAATGAATAAATAGAATTTTACATTATACTATTCCTGATTAATGAAAGATCGAGATAATAGCATTGGTTTATTTCCTCTTCGGATTTTTTTATTTCCGGGTGAGCAGACTACACTCCACATCTATGAACCAAGATACCTTCAATTGATTAATGAGTGCAACACAAATAAAACCTTTTTTGGCATTCCTTTTCAGGGAAAAACTACACTTAGCGAATACGGTTCAATGGTTAAAATTATTCAAGTTCTTAAAAACTATGAAAATGGTGAATTAGATATTCTTGTTGAATGCATTCAAAATTTTAAAATCAACCAGTTTGAAGCTAAAAAAGAGAACAAGCTGTATCCCTCTGGCACGATAGCAGTAATCAAAGATGTTATGTTCACGCCGGATAAATCACTTCTTGAGCAAGTCACTCAATACCTTAAATTACTACTTGATAAAGACATAACAAATGACATGAGTGATCTTTTGTCTGAAAAAAACATCGTCAACGTAGTTAACCTTACTGATGATGAGAAAATCAAGTTTTTACGTTACAATAACGATAAGAAAAACGATTTTCTGAATAGGAAAATAAAATTCATGCTAATCCTTCTAAGACAGGAAAAGAAAGTGGAGCAAAACTTCTACTTGAACTAATCTATTTTTTCGATTTCGGAACGTATAACACTCCAAATTATTTTTGCACTTTTTTCCCAACTGAACTTTTCTGCTTGGATTAGACCTTTATTTCTATACTTTATAAAATTCTCTTTATTTGATGCCTCAACCATTCCTTTTTTTATTGAATCAATTGAAAATGGATCAATGTAAACTACCGCATCCCCTCCAACCTCGGGAATGCTGGAAACATTACTGGTAACCACAGGGACTCCACTTTTCATTCCTTCCAAAACAGGGATACCAAATCCCTCAAAGTAGGAAACATACACCATTGCAAGACTGTTGGCAACAAGATTGCACAATTCTTTTCCAGATTTTCTACCAACAAACTTTACCTTTTTACTTATAGCTGCAAGATTATTATCCTGATGCCATAGGAAGTCTCCTACTATTAAAAATTCAACCGAACCATTTGTTTCTTTTTCAAATGCAGAAAATGCTTGGAGCATGCGTTGAATATTTTTTCTTTTGTGAAGTGCCCCTACATAGATAAAGTAAGGAATCCCACCATTTGTTTTTGTTAATTCCTCTTTTCTTTTACTTAAGCTTATGGGTAGATAATTTTTCCCAGCACCATTATATGCAACAGTTATTTTTTTTGGATCTATCATATACTGTTTGCAAATATCTTGCTTAGAAAACTCTGAGACCGTAATTATTTGATTTGCCTTTTTTGCAAATTTTGGAAAACGTTTTGAGTAGTATTTAGAAACATTTGAGGGTAAATCTTCAGGATAATGCTCAAAATTTAAGTCATGAATGACTGTTATTTGAGGAATTTTCGATTTCAGGCTTAACATACCATCAGGTGAAATAAAAAGATCTATCTGGTATTTTTTAATCGCTTTACTTATGGAATAATCAAACCAAATATTAAATAGTATAGGATGTCTTGCTTGAGGAAATAAAACTACGGGTGTTACGTTCTTATCAAAAATGAACTCTTTAGAAAAGGGACGGTCAAAGAAGAAAATAAATTCATGCTCCGGATGAGCTCTTACGATTCGACTAAAAACTTCATAGGTAAACCAGCCAATACCTTCCAGCTTATTTTTCAACAATAATCTAGTATTTACACCTATTTTCAAATTCTAATTTTTATGAAACTAATTACAATTGAATTGATACACAATCTAAATAAATATTTCTATACTAATTGATGAAAAAATAAATACTTTTAAGTTGATGAGTAAAATATTGATAGCATGCTTCAGCTTGGTTATGTTTGTTGGATGTAAAACATTACTTCCAACTGCTGACTTTTCAATTGAAAGCTCTGGAGTTGAGCCAGATTATTCTTCAATGGATTGTTGGGCAGCCCATCCTTCTAAAAAGGATTTTTCTGACAAGTTTCCAAAAAATTTTAAAGCTGATACCTCACTTTCAGGAATTGATGTATTCTTCATTTATCCTACAATTTTTCTGTCTGGAAAGAAATGGAATGCAGAAATTGACGACAAAAAACTTAATCGTAAAATAAGTCGTTCGACAATAAAATTTCAAGCAAGTGTGTTCAACCAACTTGCAAATGTATATTCACCGCTCTACAGACAGATGCATTTACAAGGCTATAAAAATCCTGTTAATGGAATTAAAGCGCTAGACTTCGCTTATCAAGATGTCAAAAAAGCATTCAAATATTATCTAAATCATTTGAATAAAGGAAATAAAATTATCATTGCTGCTCACAGCCAAGGTACCAATCATGCTGAAAGATTATTAAAAGAATACATACTTAATACTGATAGTATTTCAGAGAAAGTTATATTTGCCTACCTAATCGGCATGCCCATTGAGGAATTCTCCAGCACCTTTAAGCATTGTGAAAATCCATATGAACTCAATTGTTTTGTATCCTGGAGAACTTTTACAAGTGGCTATTATCCAGCATATAAGTACGGCGAGCAAATAACATCTACCAATCCAATCACCTGGAATTCCGATAACAAAAAAAGTGAGTACAATTCACATGAAGGAATACTCATGCCAGGGAATAAAATCAGATTTAAAAATACTGTAAGCGCACAAGCAATTGACGGCTTGCTATGGATTGAATTTCAAAATATTCCTCTTGGAAAGTGGAAACAAAAAAAGAATTATCACATAGCAGATTATAATTTATTTTGGAACAACATTAGAACCAATTTTATTCAAAGAATGACCAAATAATCAATCTTTGGTAAACCAAAATGCAATTGAAATAAATAGGAGTTGAAAGGGCAATCTTGCTATTGCCATTTCGGAAGAAATTTCTAAAGCCTGTTGAGCTTGTAGTGATTGCGCCAAATAAATATTTGCAGGAAAAACCGCTATTAGCAAGGCAATTAGACCCCAACCTGCTAATTTTCTTGTTTGTTGGAAAAGTATTAAAATACCCAGAATAATTTCACAAATTCCACTTAAATAAACAAGCTCTAAATGCCACGGTAAATAATCAGGCATTATGTGAAGAAAAAAATCAGAGTTGGTAAAATGTGTTACTCCAACAGCTACATAGGAAATAGACATAAAGTAGACAACTTTTAACTTATGCGTTAAAGAGAACTTTTTTAAAAAATCTAAAAATCGATTCAATTCATTAATCATTATTTCTAAAATAAGAACGAAGAATTCTTTTTGTATCTCTGTTTTCTTTCTGCTTCACAAGAAACTTTTCATTTAAAACCGCCTCTTCCTCACTTATACTAGAAGGGAAAAATCCGTAGCCCTTGTACACACCATTTTCGATTAAAACAAAACTTTTTTCATTTTCCAATCTGCCACATAAAAAAATTGATGTTTGATTCGGGTCATTTGAGAAACTTGATAAAATTTTGATGACTCTTTTATTGTATTCTTTAACTGATTCTTTTTCAGCACAAACTCCTAGACACTTTTTAAGCTGAAAATTAAAACAATGAGAATTTGATTTTTCAATTCCTGTGTACTTAAGACATAAATTATGTTTTTCAACTAATTTTTCAAGAAACATATTGGCACTTTGCTTTTTTTCAAAAGTTAAAATTGGATTGGTAAGTTGTTTTACGTAATCCAACCGCAACTCAATTATTCCATCAGAATTTGTAAAAAAAGATATTCCAAAATTTTCTTTTTCTTGTTTTTGTCTTCTATTAAAAATTGGATAATATTTTTTTATCTCGGCAGATTCTTTCAACTGAGCAATTAAATCATTTCCTGTTTCAGCGTACGTTATTTTCGCTACCTGCTGACACATTTTCACCTCTTTTTTGATAGTACTTCTAAAGTGGCTGATAACTCTTTCTTTAATGTTTATGGACTTACCAACATATATAATTTTATCGTGTATATCCCAAAAGTAATATACACCTGTTTTCTTCGGAAAATCATTAAAATTATTTTCATCTATATAGTTTGAAACCGTTAGTTGTTTTTCAGAAATGTGAGTTGAGAAAATCTCATCGTTTGTCTTTTTAAACATCATTAAAAACAATTTGTATGTGGCAAATGCATCTCCTTTGGCTCTGTGTCTGCCGTGAATAGGGATTTTTAAATCTTTACACAACTTTCCAAGTGAATAGGACTTGTGCCCAGGAATAATTTTCCTGGATAGCTTAACAGTACATAGTTTCTTTCTTTGATAGGTATATCCAAGATGTTTAAACTCATTTTTAATTACTTGGTAGTCGAAATTAACATTGTGTGCAACAAATACGGTATCTCTTGTAATTTCAATGACTCGTTTGGCGATCTGATAAAAAAAAGGGGCATCTTGTACCATTTCATTGGTTATTTTAGTAAGCCGAGTGATTGAATAAGGAATAGGTTGTTCTGGATTTAAAAGTGTATGAAACTCATCATAAATCTTTTTACCATCTGTAACAAAAATAGATATGTCGGTAATTTTATTGTTTGGATAACCTGTTGTTTCAACATCGATTATGGAATAAAGCATACCAAAATTTGATTCAAGATTTAATAGTTAAAAAGCCGTTAAACAAACATCTTGTTTAAAACAATACAAAATAGCTTTGTTTTATGAAAAATGAAAGACTGCAAATTGAAGATTCATTTTATGTTTTCTTAGACGATGATTATTTTTTTGCTCAAGTAACCAAGATTGAAACTGAAATTACTACTACCAATCTCTACTCTCAAGAAATCAATACATATTACTTATCTTATTTAAAAGATGGTGTTGAACAAGAATATTCCACCTCAAATCTTTCAGATTTATATGAAATATCAAACACAATATTTTTGGATATTAATAAAATTTCCCCATTAAAAAGAAATTCGAACCCATTATTAAATAAAAGATTTATCTCTTTACCTCTCTGAACCAATTGCAATTAGTGAAATTGCTTTATTTGACATATTAATTCCACATTTTACATATATTTATAGATATTACACCTTCCTATGATGCTAATTGCTGAAAGTGGTTCAACTAAAACCGATTGGGTTTTGGTCAAAAACGGAGTTTCCTACAAACGTTACAAAACTATGGGTTACAACCCATTCTTTCACAATGAAACCATCATTTACAACTCACTAAAGCAAGACAGAGAAATCCAGTCAATTTTCAAAGACATTGACAAAGTCTACTTTTATGGAGCTGGCTGCTCCAGTCCTGAATTAAATTCTATAGTAGAAAAAGCACTTTCCAGAGTTTTCTCAAAAGCCTCAATAAATGTAGATCATGATTTATTGGCCTGTGCTTTGGCGACATACGAAGGAGAGCCTTCAATCTCATGTATTTTGGGAACAGGTTCAAACTCTTGCATGTTTGATGGCCAAAAGTTAACCGAGGAAGTACCTGCTTTGGGATATATACTTGGTGATGAAGGCTCAGGCTCCTATTATGGAAAAAAACTTCTTACCGATTATTTATACCACAAATTACCTGTTGACGTTAGAAACAATTTTGACAACACGTTTAAGCTAACAAAAGCTGACATCTTCGATAATGTTTACATGAAGCCTCATGCAAATGTTTTTTTGGCTTCTTTCATGCGTTTTATTTCGAGTATGAATGACCATCCATACGTTGACAAAATGATTAAAAATGGCATGATGCATTTTATTGAGAATCATGTCCACTGCTTTGATAATTACCAAAATATGAAGGCACATTTCATTGGTTCAATGAGCTTTATATTTAAGAATCAATTGGAATATGCATCTGAAAAAATGAACATTAATTTAGGATCAATCATACGAAAACCCATTGACAATCTTGTAGATTATCATATTAAATATTCCTTGCCAAACTGATAAACCAAATTTTGAATAATGAATAAATTTTATTCTTTTATCGTATTAGTTCTATGTGGTATTGCAACCAATTTTCTTAGCTTTTCAGCTATCAATGCCCAGATTGAATACAATTGGCAAAATTCAAAAGAAGGTTGGATTAGTGGAGGCGATTGTAATTTAACTGCTCAACCGGATGCAATGGCAATGCGGCTCTTCAGCCCGAATGGAAAAATGATTAGCGGAACTTTGTCTGCGAACCTTGGTATTTCTGGAGGAGATTACAACAAAGTTGACATTACAGTGAAAAATCCAACCTCTGGATCTGGTATTGCAAGACTTTTTATTTACCCTCCAGGAGCTGCAAACAATAACGATACCTGTTTTTACACCTTTCAAGTGGATACTTCAATGAGCTCATTTGCCACATACACTGTAGATCTTGACTCTGTACCTACTGGTGGAGTAAATACAGTATATACTGGTCCCATTGCTAGATTTGGATTAAGAGCACCATGGGGTGGTGCAAATTTTGATACAATCTTTTGGAAAAAAATGGTGGTCTACAATACCAATCAACCCAATGATTCTGTTGTTGTCACCTTTAATGTTGATATGTCTCTAGTTTCTGATCCATTTACAACTCCTGAACTTAATGGTGACTTTAATGCGTGGGGCGCGGGAGGATCCATGCCCAATAATGCTATGAATAGTCCAACTGCAAATAGCATCTATACCATTGACATGTCTTTTGTTGGTGGGGAACAAATTGAATATAAGTTTTCTGCAGATAATTGGTCCATTTCTGAAACATTAGATCCACAAGACCCTTGTACAAATGGAAGCTCAAGTTTTACCAACAGAGCATTGACCGTCCCATTTTCAGACACTATACTTCCAGCGGTTTGCTGGGGAAGTTGTGATCCATGCTTAAGCTCCGTTGCAAGTTCTAGTATTCAATTCTCACTTTTTCCCAATCCATCAAATTCTGAACTCACCATAAATACAACAAGTTCAATTCAAAGAATTTTAATCAAGGATATTTTTGGGAAAATCATTCTAAACACTACTCCCAATAGTTATAACTTCATTCTTAATACTTCCTATTTTTCAAGTAACCTATATTTTGTAGAATGTCTAATTGATGGAAGTTGGCACAAAAGAAAAATTATCATTTCACATTGATTCTATAATGACCATTTACTCACTTGTTTTTCCACCCTTAAACAGTGTTGTAAAGTTATTTTCTTTAACAATTTGTTTTTTCGTTCTTTTTAGTTGCAACTACGAAAAAAATCAAACCAATAAATCAGAAGAAAAATTTAATGTTTTATTCATTATTGCAGATGATTTGAACTGTGCCATTGGTGCTTTGGGAGACACTATGGCGCAAACTCCAAATATTGATCGACTTGCAAGCAACGGCTTTCTCTTTGAAAATGCTCACAATCAGTATCCTCTTTGTGGTCCCTCTAGAGCTTCATTAATGACAGGGATGTATAGTGAACAAACTCAGATTACAGGAAATAATATTTTTTTAAGAAACTCTGTTCCAGATGCCATTACAATCGGTCAGCGATTCCGACAAAATGGGTACCAATCAGTTAGAATTGGTAAAATTTTTCATTACGATAACCCAAGTGCAATTGGAACATCAGGAAATGATGACATTCATTCTTGGGACCAAACAATAAATCCCTATGGAAGAGATAAGCTTGATGAGTACCTAATAAACACGCTTTCGCCTAGAAGATTTGGAGGAACTCTCAGCTGGCTTTCTTGTGATGGTGAAGATACGGAACAAACAGACGGTATTGGAACTACAAATGCCATTGAACAACTTGATCAATTTGCAAAAAATAAAACGAACTTCTTTTTAGCTGTAGGATTTTTCAGACCTCACACCCCATTTGTTGCGCCACATAAATACTTTAATTTGTTTGATCAGAATACAATGATCATTCCTAAAACCTCTGACGAATATTTAACCACACTGCCTAAACCAGCAGCAAAATCTATTCGAGCTAAAAAGAACCAATTGAATCTAAATGACTCATTAGCTAAAGAAATAAAGGAGGCATATTATGCAACAGTTTCTTTCGTTGATGCCCAAGTTGGACGAATACTTGATCATTTAGACCGAACTGGACTTGCTCAAAATACTATTGTAGTTTTCACCTCCGACCACGGTTACCACCTTGGAGAGCATGGTCATTGGCAAAAACAAACTCTTTTTGATAATGCGACTAAAGTGCCTCTTATTTTTACTTATCCTGGAATTCAAAAAAAGGGTGTACAATGCGAAGCACCTGTAGAGTTAATTGATGTATATCCAACAATAATGGATTTAGTGAATATTAATGTTCCCAAACATGTTGTTGGAAAAAGTTTAAAGCCAATAATTGACAATGAAATTGAATCGGTTAGAAGCAGCGCTTTAACAAGATGGAAAAATGGCTATTCCATTAAAACGAAACGCTATAGATTTACTGAGTGGAAATTCGATGGAAAGCTTGGTCATGAACTCTACGACCATAAATATGATAAAGAAGAACTTAATAATTTAGCCCTGTCTGAAAATTATAAACCAATATTTGATTCTCTTCAACGAATGCTGAGAAAAAGAATTGAAAAGGCACAATTAATTCCAGAAGATATTGGTAGGCAACTAAAGGATGTAACTCCAATCCCAAAGGCACCCAATATTACCTATGGAGATTTGTATAATGAAGATGGAAAATTAATATCTAGAAAAAAATGAAAAATTGGTCTACTCAACTTGAGCTTCCGGTAAACTGGGGAGACATGGACGCTTTCAATCATGTAAACAACATCATATACCTTCGTTGGTGCGAATCGGCAAGAATTGCTCTTTTTCAACAGCTTTGGGGAAAAGTTGCTGTTAATATGGTAGATATTATGAATTCAGATGGAATTGGTCCAATACTTGCAAACTTTACTATTGATTATAAAAATCCTGTTTCATATCCCAATACTGTTGTGATTAAAACTAGAATTTCAACCATTGGAAATAGTTCATTTGGAGTAGAGCACGAAATATATACTAGGAAAAAGCCTGAACTATTAGTTGCACAAGCTACTAGTGTTATTGTTATGCTTAACTATAAAGATGGTACAAAATTTAAACTTACTGAAAATCAAAAGGAAAGGCTAAAAGCCTTTACTTAAATGATTTTCAATTGTTCTATATTAGTTTGTAATCAAACGAATTAAAATTCAAAATGAATAGTCGACCTGCGCTCAACTCACTCCTATTTCTAAATTTAATATTAGCTACTCAACTATTCTTTAGCTGTAATAGAAATGTAGAAAATAAAGATTCCTACATAAAAGAAGATGAAAAACCCCCAAATTTTATTTTTATACTAGCTGATGATCAGGGATGGAACGGGACTTCAGTACAAATGATGCAAAACGAACCGCTTTCGAAAAGCGACTACCATGAAACTCCCAATTTAGAAGTACTTGCTGAAAATGGAATTAAATTTTCTAATGCATACTCAGCGGCCCCAGTTTGTGCGCCGTCAAGATACGGTATACAATTTGCAAAATCTCCTGCTAGACTTTCATTGATTCGAGTTGGAATGAATACAGATCACATTGAGCACAGCTCAATAATAAGTATTCCCAAGGCGCTTAAAGCTATTGACAAAAATTATTCTGCTGCGCATTTTGGCAAATGGGGAATGGGCAGCAATCCAGAAGAGTTTGGGTACGATGTGAGTGACGGTGCAACAAAAAATAAAGACGGTGGGTTTGTCAATGATCGAACACAATGGGAAAACTCAATTCAAAAAGATCCCAAAAAGATTTTTGACTTAACAAAAAAGGGTATTGATTTTATGGAAGAAAGTGTGTTGAATAAAAAACCTTTTTTTCTTCAAATATCTCACTATGCTGTACACGCTAACCTTGAGATGAAAGAAAAATCTTTACTCAAATTTCAAAACAAGAAAAAGGGAGAACAACACATTAATGCAGGTTTTGCAGCTATGACTCAAGATTTGGATGAGGGGCTCGGACGAATTTTAAGTAAAATAGAAACACTTGGAATTGCCCAGAATACATATGTAATTTATATGTCTGACAATGGTTCTGTTCCAAATATTCCTGGAGCAAAAAAATATACTAAAAGCTATAATTATCCACTCAGTAGAGGAAAATGGGACGCTATGGAAGGAGGTATCCGAGTTCCCCTTATTATAAGCGGTCCATCGATTAAACCAGGAAGAGAATCTTCAGTTCCTGTTTCGGGATGTGACATACTACCCACTATAATTGAGCTTGCTGGAGGTGTTGCTAACCAACTTGAACAAATTGATGGTGGTAGTTTTAAAACAATTTTATTTAACGAAACCGCTAGAACTATTTCTAGACAAGTCGAAGGCATCTTTTTTCATGTACCCTACAAAAATGGGATAGCTTTCAAAAGACCTCATTCTGCAGTTAGAGTAGGGAATTATAAATTAGTTAAATTTAATGACAATGATGAAGTGATGCTTTTTGATTTAGAATCTGATTACCACGAGCTTTCAGATTTATCACTCGAACAACCAGAAAAAACTAGAGTACTTGAACAAATTCTAAATGAATATTTGACAATGGTGCATGCTCCAAAATGGAAAGAGGGAATAACTTGGAAAAAAACCCCAATAAAAGAAATTAATTCAACCTACTAGCCAATTCAGCTTGAAAAAATTCAATGTACAAATATTGTATTTCGTTTTTGTTGGGATGTGCTTTTGCCAATGCAGAAATGACGTTGAAAATGGGCTGCCAAAAAAAAATCTCACATCCAACATTGACACTTTGGCAAGTTGTTGTGAAAATTCAAGAACTAGCTTTCTATTGAAAAAGAATTTCGATTCGAATGAAATTCAAAAATGCGATTCAATTTTTTCTGTAAAATCGAATTTAATCGATGAGCAAGAAATGATATTCATTGACAGTGGAACATTCCTAATGGGTGCAAAAAATCCGTCAATGGCATTGAAAAGAGAATACCCTGAACACTGGGTTAAAGTAGATGCATTTTACATGGACGTACATGAAGTAACCAACAGAGCTTTCGCAAAATTTATTGCTGCAACTGGATACAAAACAATTGCTGAGCGGCCTATTAACTGGGAAAAAATCAAAAAACAGTTACCCGAAAATACTCCAAAACCCGACGAAAAGTCGCTCGAAGCCGGTTCATTGGTTTTCAATGCTCCTGAAAGTATTTTTAATTTAATTGATTACTCTCAATGGTGGACTTGGGTCAAAGGAGCCAATTGGAAAAATCCTTTTGGTCCTGGAAGTTCTATCGAAGGAAAAGAAGATTATCCTGTAGTTCATATTTGTTATTTTGATGCTTTAGCGTATGCTAAGTGGTGTGGCAAAAGACTTCCCACTGAGGCTGAATGGGAATGGGCTGCAAGAGGAAATTTAAAAAGTATCTATCCATGGGGAAATGAACCTGTAGACATTGGTTCACCAAAATGTAATTATTGGTCTGGTACATTTCCAACGTATAATTCAAAAAAAGATGGATATGTTGGAATTGCTCCTGTAAAGCAATATCCACCAAACGAAAACGGATTGTACGATGTGGCTGGAAATGTTTGGGAGATTTGTTCGGACTGGTTTGATCAAGATTATTACAGCTCTTTTGATCTATCTGAAGTTGCCGACAATCCAAAAGGACCTCAAACTTGGAATTATCCTATGGAACCCCTAGACCCCAAAAGGGTCATTAAAGGGGGGTCATTTCTTTGCAACGACAGCTATTGTTCAAGCTACAGAGTTTCTGCAAGAATGCCTCACTCTCAAGAAACTGGAATGAGCCATACGGGATTTAGATGTGTCAAAGACCTCTAAAATATTCTTTCTACGAATCATCAGCTTAGTCAAGTTATTTAAAACTTAATTTACCTAGAACAGAATGAGTATAAATTGAATAATTGATAGAATAAGGTTATTTTTATTAGATGGTAACCTGTAGAGCTATAGTTATACTTTTATTTGTTCTACAAATTATCGCATCATTTTCACAAGACACATCAAATTTATCTACACCCTTTTCAAGCAACTCCTCAAGTTTTAAAAATCCAACTAGTCAAGTTAGTTTCTCGGGCTTTTATCGATTTCTTGGATATACTAGAGTGCAAAATGAAACTTTTCCCAACAATAGCGGAAAGACTGTTGTAATTTCATCTGGTGATTTTTTTAGAGAACCAATGCTGCTGCTCAAAATCAACGGTACCACTAGAGATAAAATTTTATTTGGTGCCGACCTAATGATTAACAGTCTTTACAAGGGACCTTCAGAATTATTTACGAGACAGCTCACATTGGACTTGGGACTAAATTTAAAAACCTCTATTGCTACCAATTTTGGTAATTTTTCTCTTCGTTCCGGAGGTGTTTCATGGTATAGACAAAGCAGATTAACCGTATGGGGCAATAGATCATTCAACAGGATGAGCATCTATGAAAGAAGACCGCAGACCCCATTAAATGAAAAACCAATAGAGAGATACTCAAATTATTACAACGATGGATTAATTGATCAAGGCATCCGATATGGAAGCAGAGCATTTCAAGGGATTTTTCTTTCGGGAACTAAATTGCCCAAGAATTTTTCTTTTAAAGGGGTAATTGGCAAAAGTAATTTCAATCGTTCATTATTAACTTCTAGCGATAATTTTACGGGCTGTTTTCAGCTTAAAAATCAGCTTCAAGAATCATTTTTTCTTTCCTACAATTACCTAAATTCTTCCGCTGATGTTGACTCTTCTTCTAATCAAAAGAGAAAATACGATATACATTCTTTAGAGCTAAACAAAAAATGGAATAAATGTGATCTTAAAATAGAAGCTGGATTGGGAAAATATTCGGATGCTGAAAATAACTTAGGACTTGGTGAAGCCATTATTTTTGAGTTCAGTTCCAATAGTGAAACAAAGATTCCACTTAAATTTCAATTTTACCGAATTTCCCCTCAATTTGTTAATGTAACAGGAAATTTTTTAAACAGTACCGTTCTTGAAGTATTTCCCAATGTGGCTGGAATAGGTTCAGCAATTCGTACTCCATTTAGAAGCCCCATGGTAGGGTTAGGGTTTCCAGTCAACAACAGACAAGGAGGATCCCTAAACGCAGACTTCAGCATTGGAAGATTAAAAATCAATGGTGGTATAGGTGCTTATGCTGAGATTGACACATCATTGGCTGGTTTATCCTACATTCATAATATTAACGGACAAACTCTTTCTAGACTTTATCTTTTTGCAAGCAATTGGGGGCCTTATAATTCTCTTAACTCAACCTACAGAAATGTGTTCGAAGATGTACCCCTTTCTGAAGCCAACGCTGATGGAAAATCTAATTTTAAAAAGTTCTTCAGCACTGTAGAACTTCAGGCAAAGTACAACTCTATATTATTCGGGCAACAATTTTATGTTTTTTCATTAACAAGACTAAATTCTTGTCAAACAAAATTTTATCCTGTCCCACAAATCGGAAGTCGAGCACTTATAAGTCAGCTTAGTCAAGAAATTGATTTTAGCTACCAACTTTTTAAAAATACAGTTTTAGTTTTAAGCTATGGAATTGAAAGAGTTATTGGAAATCAGCTCACAGATTTAGGAGATAATTCTGAATCTTCTTCAACGAATTTATTTTTTGATTGGCTTGGAATAAACAACTCTAATAACACCACCAATGCTAGAAATCAGCGAAATCGACTTTTTGGAATTGGACTTGACTATCAAATTGGAGCAAACGCAGTATTGTTTTTACGTCACAATAATTATCGCTATTACGATCCAAATTTTATTGAAAACCACTTACAAGGATCTGAAACGATGCTGGAACTAAAAATCATCTTCTAACCTATGCAGAAAAAACTATTTATTCCTCTATTATTTACTGTGCTGTTGTGTACGACTTGTTTTTCAGCGTTGGCCCAAGAATCAAATAAAATCTGGTTTGATGGACTTGGTAGATCTTTTTTTGCTAGAGATGTCTTAGGGTCAGATGCTCAAAATGACACCATCTCAACAAGAAATTCCTCAAATGGGTACAATTTATTGGATCTTAATACACACATTAATCCTTTGAAAAATATTGAAATTTTTGCACAGCTGAGGATACGAAATACATTTGGAGGTTTTTTTGGATCTGGAACATCAATTGATGTTAGACAACTGAGGGCAAAAGGAACCATCAAAAATAAAATTAGATTTAGCGTAGGAGATCTATTTCTAAAGCAATCTAGATTTACCCTATTCAATTACGATGAGGATTTAACAACATTGGGTGAGGACGGTTTTAACGTCTACCGTGATGTGGTCCATTACGAAAATTTTTACATCCAAAACAGATGGCGTCTTCAAGGAATTCAATCTGACTTTTCATTTAATTTTGATCGTTTTATAAGAACTTTGGAATTTGATTTTTTCATCACTCGTCCTAGAGGATCATCACAAATTAACACCAACAGTTTTTCAAGCGATTTACTGCTTTCAGGAGCTACCATAGGGTCAAGAATTAATAAGACGATTTACTTTGAGAGCAACTACATCAATTTATTTGAAATTCCTTCCAGTGGAACTCAAGAAAAATCCATAAGAAACCCTGTTTACAGAATTGCGGTCACACATTTTATTGAAAAGAAAAAATACAGCTTCAAACAGAATATAGAGGGAGGTTTTTCAGAAAGACATTGGCTCATATCTAATGAAAATGCTCCAAATAAAGATTCTATATCAAATTCATCTAGTGGAATGTATTTTGAATTTAGCTCAAACCTAATAAAAAAAGATTCCTTGTTTAATCTATCCGTTGGATATCGTTATGTTGATCCAAACTTTAGAAGTGCTGCTGCTCAAACTAGAAGACTTAATCTTTTATCAAATACGTTCAACACTGTATATCCAACATATACCAACGACGAGCTAACTCGACCAACTTCTTTATTTGATTTAACCTCTGACGAAAATTTATACAATCAGGACATTTCAGGAACGTTGATGAATTTTAATCCTATTTACTCCAATGTTCTTCCATATGGAGATGCAACACCCAATAGAATCGGTTTATTTTTAAACAGTAACTATCGCACAAAAAATAACTTTTTAGAATTTAAAGTTAATGGAGGTTTCTTCAATGAAGTAATTGGTCAAGGGACTCCTGAAAAAAGAAATTTTTCTCAAATTAAAGCAAATGCAAAATTGAATTTAAACATGCTATTGGATTGGACCAAAGAAATAAGTTTATCCATTTCAACCATTAACGAAATTACACAACGAAATGGTGATTCAATTGAACGCTTAGATTTCAAATCCAATCAACTCAATTTATTTTTAAATGCTGAACTAATAAAAAAATTATTCTTACAATTTTCATTTAGAAATTTAAATGTGAAAGGAAATGAATATACAATCGTTCGAGATGATTTCGGAACTATAAATAACTTCTTGGTTCAATCCTATGACTTGGAAGATAATTTTTTCTCAGTCGGATTGTTTTATAAAATTAGAAAAAACGTTTATGCAAACCTTCAGTACAATTGGTGGGGAACAACTTTCTCTTCATCCAATCCGAATTTTAATTACCGAAGATTACTATTTATTTTATCCGTGAAATTATGAGCCAGCTTAAAACATTAACCTTATTAGCAATTCTAGTATTTGGATTTTACGAGTGTACCAAAAATAACTTTGAAGGGCCATCTCTAAGCGAATTATATAGTGAATTAGAGATTATAGATTCGCTTCAAATATCCAACACTAATCCTGACTTCTCAACGGGAGATCTTGTTAAATTTTATTGTAAGCTAAATAGAAATGTCGATTGGAAAATAAACATAAGAGGTCTTTCTTCTAATTCTTTTAAGGAATTCAATGGCTTTTCTAGTACAATTGACTCTAATTCCATAAACTGGAATGGTAGCTGTCAAGAACTACCTTTTTTTGAAATTGAAAACTGCGCTGTAGCGCTTACTTTTTTAAATGAACCAGACACTTTGAGAGACACCATTTCAGTTCAAGGGTTAAAAAATTACGATGATGGAATTGTTGTTGCCGATTTTGAAAACGGGGCTCCTCCACCAAATGCAGTAGTGTACAAAGAGCCAAATGGAGCCAACATGACCTTTTTTGCAGAGAATGACAACCCTTTACTAGGAAACCATTATTTTAAAATGGGAGGAAGAGTAAATTGGGATTGGCTTCTGGGCTCAATCGATATCCCGCTGAATCTACCTTTTGTATCTTCATCTGCAGAAAACTTTTTCATCAATATTGGTGTTCTAAGTGGGATCAATGGAGAATTTGCTACAAATCAGTTTATAAATATTTTTATTTCAGAATCGAATTATCCTTTTAATGATAATCTTTCAAATAATGGTGCTGATGTATTTGATGATTCCATGGAGGTGTACAAATATCAAATTAAACCAGTTGACTGGATTGGTTGGGAGCTTACTTCTGTATCTTATGACCAATTCGAAATAAAGGGAGTTGCTGGAGGAAATAATATCAAAGAGCCCAGTAAAATCAAAGCCATCAGAATTCAATGTCAGGCGTGTCCATTCAACTCTGGAAATTGCCCTGACAATGGAACTATTGAGGTTAGAACTGATATTGATCATGTAGTATTTACCGAAAATGGAGGAATTTTAGAGCAATAATGAAATTTATACTTTCATGCATAACCATTTTATTGTTGGGATCTTGTCAGAATCTGAATTATGTATCAGTATATGATGTAGATCCTAATCCTCAACGACCGATAGATTTATTTCCATATAAAGATATTTTTACAGATTCTGAACAAACAGGAATTTGGGGAACCAAGTACCACCCTTGTAAAGAGATTGTTTTTGATAGTGTAAATAATTTTTCTGGAAATGACCACCTCCATATAAAATGGGACGATAGTGGAGATTGCAACTACATTGGATTCGGTTTCAAATGGGGAAACTATAAAGGGAAAAATCTATTGCCAATTTATAATTCAGCTGCCATAGAATTTATGATTCGACTAGAAACTGAAGAAAAAACAAAAATACCCATGTTTTTCTCGCTGTTGGATTATAGTGGGAAGCAATGCAATAGTAAAATAAATCTTCTTGATGTTGAGGGTAAAAAAATGGATACTTCATGGCGAAAAGTTCGTATTCCATTATCCACATTTAACTACCAAAAGAAAGACATTAACATCTCAAACATTAAAGAATTAAGGGTTGAGCTGCAAAGAAGTGGGGACGTTCATATAGACAATATGAGAATTGTATCTCATCAACACAACTTTGGATTTGATGCGAGCGACTTTACTAAATCTTATAACACCTTTCCGATTCCCATTGGACAAGAAAAGAAATATTGGTGGGGAGTAAATCCGAACTTCTCAGAAAATTTCAAGTTTAGTACTCAAGCATCATTTTCAAACAACTATGAAAATAAAAAAGTTGATTCGGTATATGTTCTCCCAGAAATCGAGCTCGAACTGTCTTTAAAAGTGAATTACGATAAAAAATCTAAAGACAATAAATGGAACGACTTTGGTTTCCCTTTCAACAAGTGGGAATTTGCCGATTTTTCTTCCATTTACTCAACATCAGCCATACAATTTATCACTAAGACCAATACTCCTCCTAAAATCCAGCTCACCTTAGTTTCGTATTCTGGAAAAAAAAGGAGATTACAAAAAATTCCTCAGCAGCAACACTTTACCAAAAGAGCAGAAGGAATCTATGAATTTGTAGTGCCAATCAAATCATTCCAGCAATTTGAAGAATTCAATTGGAAAAAACTAAAAGAAATTCGATTTAAAGTTCTTGAAACTGCAACCTTTGAGATTGGTAATTTTAAAATTATTGAGTTTAGGGGAAATCCACAAAAACCTTTCAAATGGATTGGAACATAAGACACATAACAGCATGTATTCTAGTAACGACACTATTTAGTCAATTAAACTATTTTTCGCAAGCTACAACTGTCAAAATAGAAGAAAGTAATGACGGATTTTCATTGCTTCGAGATGGCAAACCCTATTATATCAAAGGAGCTGGAACTGGAGCTGGGTCAAAAGACCATTTCAATCTCTTAAGCAAATCAGGGGCTAACTCTATCCGACTTTGGAGTACCAATAACGAGAGCTTTTTAGACTCTGCAAAAAAGTACAACATGAGTGTAACGCTGGGTTTATATGTTAGGCCAGAAAGAAGTGGTATGAATTACAACGACCAATATGCTGTTCAAGGACAAATAGAGCAACTAAAAACTGAAATACTTCGATTCAAAGATCACCCTTCTTTACTAATTTGGGGAATTGGCAATGAAGTAGATCTTCGATATTCCAATTTTAAGGTTTGGGAAACCATTGAGGAAATTGCAA
>MDSZ01038789.1_pt1 | contig 18799 bp, 15 predicted proteins | sample 811201 | NCBI WGS metagenome assembly MDSZ01 (sample SAMN05326647, study PRJNA326480) | marine metagenome | isolation source: seawater | place: Indian Ocean: North | collected 2010
AAACGAGCCGCCACATCCGATCCTGGCCATCGACACCGTGAAATATGTCGGCGACCATGTCGTCGCGGTGATCGCGGAGTCGCTGCAGCAGGCGCGTGACGCCGCCGAGCTTGTCGAGATCAAATACGAGGTTCTGTCCCCGGTCGTCGATCTGGCGTCCGCCGCGGACGGCGTGCAGATTCACGAGAATGTGCCGAACAACATGTATTTCGACTTCGAGCTTGGCGATGAAGCCGCCGCCGAGGCCGCGCTGGCCGAGGCCGCGACGGTTGTCGAGCTTGAGGTGCGCAACAACCGCCTGGTGCCGAATGCCATGGAACCACGCGCCGCGCTGGCCGAATACGACCCGATCGACGAAGCCTATACCCTGTTCACCACATCGCAGAACCCGCATCTCACACGGCTTGTGATCGGGGCGTTCATGCTGAGTATTCCGGAATCAAAGCTCCGTGTTGTCGCCCCCGATGTCGGTGGTGGCTTCGGATCGAAGATCTATGTCTATCCGGAAGAGGCAGTCTGCACCTGGGTGTCGAAGAAGCTGCAGCGGCCGATCAAATGGACCGCCGACCGCAGCGAATCCTTCCTCGCCGACGCGCATGGCCGGGACCATATCAACAAGGTGCGGATGGCGCTTGACGCCGACAACCGGATCACCGGCCTGCGGGTGGACAGCGTCGCCAATATCGGCTCCTACCTGTCTGCCTTCTCGGTGGTAACGCCGACCATCCTGCACGCCCCGCTTCTGTCGGGCTGCTACAAGATTCCGGCGATCTACACCAATGTGAAGGGCATGGCCACGACAACCGCACCGGTCGATGCCTATCGGGGTGCGGGGCGTCCGGAGGCCACCTACCTTCTGGAAAGGACAATGGATGCCGCGGCCCGACAGGTCGGCATGGACCCGGCCGAATTCCGGCGCATGAACTTCATCCCGAAGGATGCCTTCCCGTACCAGACGCCGGTGGCGCTGCAATATGACATCGGTGACTATGAGCCACCGCTGGACAAGGCGCTGGAGATGATCGACTACAAGGGCTTCGAGGCCCGCCGTGCCGAATCCGCGAAGAACGGCAAATATCGCGGCATCGGCCTGTCGAGCTACATCGAGGCCTGCGGCATCGCCCCGTCGGCAGTGGCCGGCGCTCTTGGCGCGCGGGTTGGCCTGTATGAAAGCGCCACCGTGCGGGTCGATCCGACCGGCACGATCAATGTGATGACCGGCACGCACAGCCACGGCCAGGGGCACGACACCACCTTCGCCCAGATCGTCGCCGACAAGCTTGGCGTCGGCATCGGCCAGGTGCAGATCATCCATGGCGACTCCGACAAGACGCCGTTCGGCATGGGAAGCTACGGTTCGCGTTCGCTTGCCGTCGGCGGGGCCGCCATCGCCAAGGCCGTGGACAAGGTGATCGACAAGGCGAAGATCATCGCCGCCCATCTGATGGAGGCTGCTGACAGCGACGTTGTCTTTGCCGATGGCAAATTCACCGTGGCCGGCACCGACAATGAAAAGGGGTTCGGCGACATCGCCCTGGCGGCTTATGTCCCGCACAACTACCCGCATGACAAGCTCGAGCCGGGCCTGGAAGAGACAGCCTTCTATGATCCGCTAAACTTCACCTACCCGTCGGGAACGCATATCGCCGAGGTCGAGATCGACCCGTCAACCGGCGTCGTGCAGCTTGTCGACTGGGCCTGCTGTGACGATTTCGGCAATCTCATCAACCCGATGATTGTCGAAGGTCAGGTCCATGGCGGTATCGCCCAGGGTGTTGGTCAGGCCTTGCTGGAAAACGCCGCCTATGACGAAACCGGCCAGCTCATCACCGCGTCCTACATGGATTACTGTATGCCGCGCGCGGATGACCTTCCCGATTTTAAGGTGGATTACACCGTCACAGCCTGCACGCATAACGACCTGGGCGTGAAGGGATGCGGCGAAGCCGGGGCCATTGCCTCGCCTCCGGCCCTGATCAACGCCGTGATCAATGCGCTGGCACCGCTTGGCATCACCGACATGTCGATGCCGGCATCGCCGGAAAAGGTATGGCGGGCCATCAATGACGCCACCGGCGCCCAGGCCGCGGAATAGGGGAGGAGACCAGATGTACAACACAACCTATGTGAAGGCCGCGAACACGGCCGATGCCGTCAGCCAGATGGCAAATGGGGGTCAACTCCTCGCCGGCGGCATGACGCTGATCCCGACCATGAAGCAGCGGCTTGCCAATCCGGAAACGGTTGTCGATCTTTCCGGCTGTGATCTTGCCGGGATCGAGGATACCGGCGATGCCATCCGCATCGGGGCGATGACCCGTCATGTCGATGTGGCCGAATCGGCCGTTGTCCAGAAGGCCGTTCCGGCGCTGGCTGCGCTTGCCGGCGGCATTGGCGACCGTCAGGTGCGCAACCGCGGCACCATTGGCGGATCGGTGGCCAACAACGACCCGTCAGCCTGCTATCCGGCGGCTGTTCTCGGTCTTGGCGGCACCGTCCATACCGACAAGCGTGACATCGCGGCCGATGATTTCTTCACCGGCATGTTCGAGACGGCGCTCGACGAGGGCGAGATGATCACAGCGGTGAGCTTTCCGAAGGTGGCCAGGGCCGCCTATCTGAAGTTCCCGAACCCGGCCTCGCGCTATGCCATGGTCGGCGTGTTCGTGTCTGCCGGTGATGGTGGTGTGCGGCTTGCGGTGACAGGAGCCGGAAGCGACGGCGTGTTCCGCCATGGCGGCATGGAAGCCGCTCTGGACGGCACTTTCAGCGCCGACGCGCTGGATGGTGTGGCGGTCGATTCAGATGACATGATCGGCGACATCCATGCCGCGCCGGACTACCGGGCGCATCTTGTCCGCGAGATTGCCAAGCGCGCGGTGGCCGCCTGCTAGGGCCGGCAAGACCATCCTTGAAACAGCAAAAGGCGGGGGACATCCCGCCTTTTTCCTGAAGCCGGCAATGCGTGCGCCGGGATTCTGGAGCGGGCGACGGGGTTCGAACCCGCGACCCCGAGCTTGGGAAGCTCGTGCTCTACCAACTGAGCTACACCCGCAGTGCCGTCAGGGTATCCGCAGACACCGGCTTGGCAAAGACTTTATTCTGTTATTTCCTGTTTGCCAGCTATGCGCCTAAGCTGTTGCCTTGACCGGGCTTTGCCGCCATATAGGCAGACACCGGGCAACGGGCGGCGTCAACGCCGGACCAGAGGGCCCATATGAGAAGGGCCCATAAGGGATTTGGCATCAGGGGATATGGCATGACACCCTATGACAACGGGAATGGCAGCGGCAAGCCTGCCGGCAAGACCACCACCACCGCACGGCCAAGCCGTGATGAGGCGGAGGCCGCCGTCGAGACCATCCTGCGCTGGATCGGCGAGGACACCTCGCGCGAGGGGCTTGTCGGCACGCCCGGCCGGGTGGTGCGCGCCTGGGAGGAATTCTGCGCCGGCTATGACGAGGATCCGGCCGATATGCTGTCCAGCACCTTCGAGGAGGTCGAAGGCTATGACGACATGGTGATGCTGCGCTCCATCCGCATGGAAAGCCATTGCGAGCATCATATGGTGCCCATTCTTGGGGTGGCGCACATCGCCTATATGCCCAACCGGCGGGTCGTCGGCATCTCGAAGCTTGCCCGTGTTCTGGACAGCTTCTCGAAGCGGCTTCAGACGCAGGAAACGCTGACCGCGCAGGTGGCGGACTGCATCCAGAACGCCCTGCAGCCGCGCGGCGTCGCCGTTCTGATCGACGCCCAGCATCAATGCATGACCACCCGCGGCGTGCGCAAGCCGGATGTGTCGATGGTCACGACGCGCTTTACCGGCGCCTTCCAGACGGACGGCGACCTGCAGGCGCGGTTCATGAGCCAGGCCAGGATGGCCTGACACAACCGCCGCCACGAACGGGCCTGAATGGCTGATTTCCCGTGACCTTTCCGGCTGATCCGGTATGATCCGGCAACATTGTCACGAACGGGTGTGCGTCTCATGACCCTGTCACCGGTGCTGAATATCCTTGGCCTGCTGACCACAATTCTCGGCGCGGCCATGCTGATCCCCATGTGTTTCGACCTGTATTTCGGTTCGCCCGACTGGCAGGTCTTTGCGCTGTCCTCGCTTCTGACGGCCTTTGTCGGCGTGTCGGTCTGGCTTGCCACCTCGCAGCGCGAAGGGTTCGACCTCGGGCTTCGCCAGGCCTTTCTTCTGACCAACGGATCCTGGATTTCGATCGGTCTGTTTGGCGCGCTTCCCTTCATTTTTAGCGAATTGCAGCTGAGCCTGACGGACGCCGTCTTCGAATCGGTGTCGGGGATCACCACCACCGGATCGACCGTTCTTCGGCAGATCGAGCTGGCTTCGCCCGGAATCCTGATATGGCGGGCGCTTCTGCAGTGGCTTGGCGGGGTCGGGATCATCGTCATGGCGATGGCGGTGCTGCCGATGCTGTCGGTTGGCGGCATGCAGCTGTTCCGCACCGAATCCTATGACAGCGCCGACAAGGTTGTGCCGCGCGCGGCGCAGCTGGCAGGCGGAATCGGCCTTGTCTACGCCAGCCTGACGGCGCTCTGGGCGATCATGCTGTCAGTCGCCGGAATGAGCAATTTCGACGCCATCGCGCATGCCATGACGACCATTGCCACCGGCGGCTATTCAACCCGCACAGCCTCGATTGCCGCCTTCGATTCGGTGACCATCGAATGGATTGTCATCGCCGGCATGATCGTTGGCAGCCTTCCCTTTGCGCATTACCTTGCCATCGTGCGCGGCGGCTGGGCGCCACTTCTGCGCGACCCTCAGGTGCGCTGGTTCCTGGCGCTTCTGGCGACGGTGGTGCTGATCCTGATCTGGCACCTCAGCAACAGCGGCATGCCGGTGGCGGTGGCCATCCGCCAGGCAAGCTTCAACGCCGTGTCGATCATGACAGGCACCGGCTATGGCAGCGCCAATTTCTCGGCCTGGGGGGGCTTTGCCTCGACGCTTCTGCTGATCGTCATGTTCATCGGCGGCTGTGGCGGATCGACGACCTGCGGCATCAAGATGTTCCGGCTTCAGGTTCTGGCGACCACCGCGCGCGTGCAGATTGGCCGCCTTCTCAGCCCGCATGCGGTCATCCTCGCCTATTACAACCGGCGGCCGGTTTCCAACGAGGTCATGGATTCGGTGATGGGGTTCTTCTATCTCTACATCATCTGTTTCGTGATGCTGGCCATTGGTCTTGGTGCGCTGGGGCTTGATTTCATCACCGCGCTGTCCGGCGCGGCGACATCGATCAGCAATGTCGGACCCGGCCTTGGCAACCTGATTGGCGCCGAGGGCAATTTCGCCACCCTTCCGGACATGGCAAAATGGATCATGGCCTTTGGCATGCTTCTGGGTAGGCTTGAGCTGTTCACCGTTCTGGTGATGCTGAACCCCGGCTTCTGGCGGGCCTAGGGCGTTCCCCTCGGCCTAGGGAAGAACGATATTGTCGAGCCTGGCAAGTTCGGCACGGGCCTGTTTGTCGAGCCCGGCGATCGCCGCCTGAAGACATTCGTTCACCGCCCGCTGCACGTCATTCGCGCTTGAGGATTCGGGGATTGTCACCGAATGGGAGGATGACAGCTTCATCATCGCCTGCGCGCCGCCGACAGGCTGCAGCCACATCAGCTGTGCCTCGAACTCCACCTTGATCCTGCTGTCCTGCTGGTCGGTCAGCGCGTTCGAGAGACCTGCCTGTTTCGGAAGCTTCACCTTGGTGACCGAGGCCTGCGAGATATCGAGGATGAGCTCGCCACTGCCACCTGCCGGTGTCAGGACGCGCGAGGCCCAGTCGGCGACGAGCGAGCTGGGAAGCGGTTGCTGAAGATGCCCGATATAGGGCGCTTCAATGGGCATCTGCCAGTTTTCGATGATTTCAAGCCGGCGGGCGTTCAACGGGACCGAGCTGAAGGCTTCGCCGCTGACCGTGACCTTTGGCGGCGCCGGTGCCGTCGCGGTGCAGGCCGAAACAAGCAGAACCACGCCAAGAACAGGAAGGGCAAGGGTTGCATAAGCCGTATCGCGCATAACGGAGCCTCCAGGTTGACAACAAGTCAGGCTAGGCCCGGAAGGCGGCATGAATATGGCAGATGTCAGTGCCTGGACAGGCCGGGGTCGATGGCGCGCATCGTCTTGCAGAATTCGCACGTCACCTCGACCATGCCGGACTCGGCCACCAGATCGGCAAGCTCCTCAGCCGACATTCGGGCCAGCACGGCCTCGACCTTTTCCGGGCTGCAGCGACAGCGGTCGGCGACAGGCTGCGCCGGAGCCACATGCGGGCGAAGGGCGTTGAACAGCCGGAAGACAAGGTCCTCGGGCGCCAGCGCCGGATCGACAAGCTCGTCCCGCGTCACCGAACGGATCAGCATTTCGGCCGTGGTCCAGGCGTCATCCTGATCGGCATTCGACGAGGGTGATGACCTGCCGCCATCGGCTGCCACCCGCTGCACCATCAGCGCGCTGGCGACCCAGCCACCCCCCTGCTTCGCGGCGGCGGCGACGATGTGGCTGTCGACCTGCTCGGAATTCGCAAACCAGGCCATGGCGACATCGCTCAGCGTCTCGCCGGCCAGCTCGACAATGCCCTGATAGCGGCCGTTTTCAGTCCCCTGATCGACGGTGAAGGCGGCATAACCGGTGCCAAGGAGGGCCGGCACACTTGCCGGCATGGACGCCGCCATGTCATCACCGATATCCGGCGCGGCCCCGTTATCGAAAGCCGCATAGCCGCGAAGCGCCCCGTCAGAAGTGACATCGGCAAGGAGCGTCTTCACAAAGCCGTTGCCCTTGGCCTGAAGCGTGAAGACGCCGTCGAATTTCATGAAGGTGGACAGGCAGGCGGCGATGGCGAGCGCCTCTGCCTGGAGCGATGCCACCGCATCGGGGTAGCCGTGCCGCGCCAGGATGCTTGTCGCCGGACCGCTGACTGTGGCAAGCCGCCCGCGGATCAGGGCGCTGTCACCCGCCTCGCCGGCAAGATAAAATGGCAGGATCTGTGCCGCGCCGGCGGCAACCTTTCCAAGGTCTGTGTCTTTCTGGGCCACATCAAACTCCACAAACATCAAGCCGTGTCATCATCATGAAATCGGGCGGTCGAAGCGGAAAGCAAAGCTTGGCGCGGGGCACCGTGCCAGCCGTCAATTGCCGGACATGCACCAGGACAGGACGGCCTTCTGCGCGTGAAGCCTGTTCTCGGCCTCGTCGAAAACAGCCGATTGCGGGCCGTCAATGACGCCTTCGGTGATTTCCATGCCGCGCCAGGCGGGAAGGCAATGCATGACGATGGCATCGCCGGCAGCCACGGCAAGAAGCTCCTCATTCAGCTGATAGGCGCGGAAATCCTCACGCCGTGTGCCTTCCTCGTCCCCCATCGAAATCCACACATCGGTGACAAGGGTCTGGCTTCCGGTGGCCGCTTCGAGAGCAGAATCATAGATCACCAGATCGGCCCCCTCGCTTCGCGCCCAGGCCGTCAGTTCCGCCGGCGGGGCATAGCCCTCTGGGCAGGCAAGACGAAGCTGGAAATTGAACCGTGCCGCGGCTTCGATCCAGCTGGCCGCCACATTGTTGCCGTCGCCGATCCAGGTGACAATCTGCCCGTCAAGCGCACCATGGCGTTCAATCATGGTCTGCAGGTCGGCCATGATCTGGCAAGGGTGCGAGCGTTCGGTCAGCGCGTTGATCACCGGCACCGTTGCCTTTTCGGCAAGCGTCAGGAGCGTGTCATGCGAAAAACAGCGGATGGTGATGGCATCGACATAGCGTGACAGCACCCGCGCCGTATCCTCGATACTCTCGCCGCGCCCGATCTGCAGATCCTGCGCCGACAGCATCAGCGGCGTGCCGCCAAGCTGATTGATCCCGACCTCGAAGGACACACGGGTGCGGGTCGATGGCTTTTCGAAAATCATCGCCACCGTTTTGCCGGCAAGCGGCTTCGGCGTCTCCGCACCTGCCTTCAGCGCCGCCTTCATTGCCGCCGCATCATCAAGGATCGATTGCAGCGTTGCCGCGCCGGCATCGCGAATATCAAGAAAATGTCTCATCCTACCCGTCCTGTGCGGCGACCATCCGGCCGAGCACCCGCTCGAAACCCTCGACGGCCGTGGCGATCTCTGCCTCGCTGATCACCAGCGGCGGCAGAAAACGCACGGTGTTCTCGCCTGCCGGCACCATCAGAAGATGTTCATCGCGCATCGCCGCCACGGCATCGCCGGCAGGCAGATGATCGGCAAGGCGCACCCCGCACAGGAAGCCGCGTCCCCTGATTTCGACGACGGCACCGGCATGCCGGTCGGCAACAGCCCGAAGCGCGTCACGCAGGATGCCGGCGCGGCGACGCACATCGGCAAGGAACCCGGGCGTGCCAAGCTCGTCCAGAACCACCTCGGCCACGGCCATTGCCAGCGGATTGCCGGCAAAGGTCGAGCCATGTGTCCCCGGCGTCATGGCGCTGCCGACCGTCTGTGTGGCGATCACCGCGCCCACCGGAAACCCGCCGCCAAGCCCCTTGGCGACGGCGATGATGTCGGGCCGTATTCCCGAGGTTTCATAGGCGAACAGCGTGCCGGTCCTACCGATGCCGCACTGCACCTCGTCAGCGATGACCAGCGCGCCGAATTCATCGGCGGCAGCCCGCACCCCGCGAAGATAGTCATCCTGCGCGTCGCGCGCCCCGCCCTCGCCCTGCACGGGCTCTATCATCACCGCCGCCACATGCGGCCCCATCTGGTCGCGAAGCGCGTTCAGATTGCCGAAGGCGACATGTTCAAACCCGTCCGGCATCGGGCCGAAGCCGGTGCGGTTCGCCGGCTTGTCGGTGGCCGCCAGCATGCCAAGCGTGCGCCCATGAAACGATCCGGTGGCGCACAGGATGGTCATCCGCTCGGGCTCGCCACGTTCATGCATGGCGCGGCGCGCGATCTTCACGGCGGATTCATTGGCCTCGGCCCCGGAGTTGCAGAAATAGACCTGGTCGAGCCCGGTCAGTTCGGCAAGCCGCGCGGCCACGCGTTCCTGCCCGGGGACACGATAAAGATTGGAGGTGTGCCACAGCTTGCCGGCCTGGTCGCGAAGCGCGGCGACAAGCCTGGGGTGCGAATGGCCAAGCGTGTTGACCGCAATGCCGCTGGCGCAGTCGAGATAGCGCGTCCCGTCCTCGGTGATCAGCCAGCATCCCTCACCCCTGACAAAGGCGAGTTCGGCGCGGCCGTAGGTCCGCATCACCGCACTGCCGGAAGGCGGCGGGGAGGACGGGGCCGTAGGGGCGTCTGTGCTGTGTGAGGCGCTCATCTCAAGATCGGGTCTGCCAGGCTGTGTCATGTGTCGGCACTGATGCCGAAAAAACCAAACCACCAGCCCGTCGACAGCGGTGCCGGTGGTTTCGCAAATGGCAACAGAAGGCTGCAAAAATCCGCATTTTGGATGGCAATGTCAAGCGGTTTGCCGTTGCGGCCAGCGCTGTCAGTCCTGAATGAAATGCTTGCCAAGCCGCAAGCCCTGCGACTGGTAGTTCGATCCGGAACCGGACGCGCCATAGAGCGCCTCCGGCACGGCGGACATCGGCTCATAGACAAGGCGGCAGACAGTCTGGCCATTCTCAATGAGGAAGGGCACATCATGCGAGCGCACCTCGAGAACCGCGCGGGTGGTGCTGGCATCAAGCTCGGCCATGCCGAAACCGGGATCGAAGAATCCGGCGTAATGGGCGCGGAACTCGCCGACCCGCGTGTCATAGGCGCGCATTTCGGCCGCATGGTCGCGCGGCACGGTCACGAATTCACGGCTTGCCAGAATGTAGAATTCGTCGGGGTGAAGGACCAGCCCGCCCGCCACGAGGTCCGCGGCTGTCAGCCGTTCCCAATAGTCGCTGACGCGGCAGCTTGCCGGCGCGTCGATATCCACTAGCCCGGCGTGCTTACGCGCACGCCAGCCGATGATGCCGGTCTCGTCATCCGGGGTCAGGTTGACGCTGAGCGCCACGCCGTCACGGATATCGACGGCATCCGCCCCGCGCACCAGCCCAACATCCTGCTGCAACCTGATCATCGCGTCGTCCGACATGGCGGACGGCCCGCGCCGGAACCGCAGCTGCGACAGGCACGAGCCGGGACGCACCAGAACCGAGAAGGTCCGCGGCGAAATCTCGGCATAGAGGGGGCCGTCATAGCCGGCGGCGACAGCCTCGAATTCAGGGGCGCCGTCGGTAATCAGGCGGGTGAATATATCCAGCCGGCCGGTGGAGCTTTTCGGGTTTGCCATGGCCGAGATGTCGGCTGGCAGGCGAAGCGATTCCTGAAGCTCGACAATATAGACGCAGCCGCGTTCCAGCACCGCGCCTGCCGACATGTCGATCTCGTGCATGGCAAGGCGCGACAGCTTGTCGGCGACCCGCATGCCGGCGCCGGGAAGGAAGGAGGACTGCACCCGCCAGGCCCGCCGGCCAAGCCGCAGATCGATGCTGGCAGGCTGCATCTGCGCCGGGGTGAGCGGTACATCGGAGATGATCGCCCCGTCATCCATCACCATGCGGATTTCCTGAACCGGCAGAATGCCATTCGCCGCCGTCATCGCCTCGCCACCTGTCATGAGCTGGTCTTCAGCCTCTTCCATATGCCGGCTAGCTTTTCAGCCGCCATCCCGATTTCAGCACACGGTAGCACAGGTACCACAGAACGCCATTCACAAGCACAAGTCCGACAAGCCCGATCGTAACCGGCCTGTCGCCGACCCCGATCAGCCCGGAGCGGAAGCCGTCAATGGCATAGAAAAACGGGTTGAAGGTCGCGATGCTGTCAAAGGGCGCCGGCAGCCTGTCGACCGAATAGAAGGTCCCCGACAGAAAGGCCAGCGGCTGGATCAGGAAGTTGGTGATGGCCGCCATCTCGTCGAACTTGTTGGACCAGACGCCGGCAAGAACACCGGCAAGCGCCATCGCCAGCGATCCCAGCACCAGAAAGGCAAGCGCCGTCAGCGGCGCGGCAGGCAGCCCGATGCCGGCAATGCCGCCAAGCACCACAACGGCGACCAGCCCGACGGCGATGCCGCGGGTCATCCCGCCAAGGGCAAGCCCGACCAGCAATTCGCCGGGGCCGATGGGCGGCATCAGCAGATCGACGATATTGCCCTGAACCTTGGAGACGACAAGCGAGGACGAGCTGTTGGCAAAGGCGTTCTGCAGGACCGCCATCATCGCCAGCCCGGGAACAAGAAAGGCGATGAAGCTGACATCGCCGGCAAGCTGCGCCCGGTCGCCGACAGCCACTGTGAACACCATCAGGAACAGCATCGAGGTGATCACCGGCGCGATCACCGTCTGCATCCCGACCTTGGCGAAGCGTTTCACCTCGCGGCAGTAGAGCGTCCAAAGGCCGATCCAGTTGACCCGGCCGATCTGCACCGGACGCACCGGCGCGCGCGCGGAGGCGGCGGCAGGGCGGCTTGTCTGGTGAAGGGGGTTCGCCGGCGGCGGGGATTGCTCATTCATGCGGCAGAACATAGGTTCGGTCCCGGCAAATGACAAGCTGCCGGGCCGGCTGCTATGATCTGACCGGCGGATCAGGAAGGCAGGAAGATGACGCAGGACAGGTCCCGCGCCGAACAGCGGCTGATGAACAAGGCGGTGCATTATCTTGGCCGCTATAATGCCTCGCAGCAGCGGCTTCGCGAGGTGCTCCAGCGCTTTGCCATGCGCAAGCTGGAGTCGCATGACGCGGCCGAGCTGGCGCGCGCCATCGAGGCGGTGGTCGCCGACTGTACCCGTCTTGGCTATGTCGATGACGCCGCCTTCGCCATGGCGCGGGCCAGGTCCAAGCGTCGTGGCGGCGGCTCTGCCCTCGCCATCCGGCGCGGCCTTGCCCAGCACGCTATCGACAAGACGCTTGTCGACGAGGCGCTTGCCGCCGCAGACGAGACAACGCGTGACGGCGAGCTGGCCGCCGCCCTGCGGCTGGCGGCGCGGCGGCGCATCGGCCCCTATTTCCGGCGCAGGCATGACGAGGACACAAGGCGCCGGCATCTTGCCTCGCTTGCGCGGGCGGGTTTCTCCTTCGCCACGGCGCGCGCCGTCATTGATCTGGAAGGGCCGGAGGCCGCCGACAAGTTTGCCGAGTCCCTGCAGGAAGGAACGCCGGGCTGAGGTCCGCCATCTTGCGGGGGACCCTTGCTTCGTTCTAGACTGCGGCCGGTTTCAAAGGTCGAGACAAGCGTTGCCAAAGACGCGGGATCGGCGTTCCGGGTAGGAGGATTAGGATGACCCAGGACAGATTGTTTGCCCCGAGCGAAAGCACCGTTGCCGCCACGCTGATCGACAATGCCGGCTATGAGGCGATGTATGCCGACTCCATCGCCGATCCGGACGCCTTCTGGGCCGAACATGGCAAGCGCATCGACTGGATCACCCCCTACAGCCAGGTGAGCGATGTCTCCTACAACGCAAAGGACCTGCATATCCGCTGGTTTGCCGACGGCACGCTGAATGCCGCCGCCAACTGCCTTGACCGGCATCTAGCCACCCGCGGATCGCAGACGGCGATCATCTGGGAAGGCGACGACCCGGCCGATTCTCGCCATATCAGCTATGCCGAGCTTCATGAGGAGGTCTGCACATTCGCCAATGTGCTGAAGGCAGAAGGCGCTAAGAAGGGCGACAGGATCACCATCTATATGCCGATGATCCCGGAAGCCACCGTGGCGATGCTTGCCTGCGCGCGGATCGGCGCGGTCCATTCGGTGGTGTTTGGCGGCTTTTCGCCGGACGCGCTTGCCGGCCGGATTCAGGATTGCGAGTCCAACATGGTGATCACCGCCGATGAAGGTCTTCGCGGCGGCAAGCCGGTGCCGCTGAAGGCGAATACCGACGCGGCGCTGGAATCCTGCCCAGACTGCACCACGGTGGTCGTGGTGCGCCGCACCGGCGGCGACATCACCTGGGTCGAGGGACGCGATGTCTGGTATCACGAGGCGATGGAAAGTGCCTCGTCCGACTGTCCGCCCGAGGAGATGAATGCCGAGGACCCGATGTTCATCCTCTACACCTCGGGATCGACCGGCAAGCCGAAGGGTGTGCTTCACACCACCGGCGGCTACATGGTCTATGCCTCGATGACGCATCAGTATGTCTTCGATTACAAAGATGGCGATGTCTACTGGTGCACCGCCGATGTCGGCTGGGTGACAGGCCACAGCTACATCGTCTACGGGCCGCTTGCGAACGGCGCGACGACGCTGATGTTCGAGGGCGTGCCGACCTACCCCGACAGCTCGCGATTCTGGCAGGTTGTCGAGAAGCACAAGGTGAACATCTTCTACACGGCGCCGACCGCCATCCGCGCCCTGATGCGCGAGGGTGACGCGCCGGTGACGGGGTGCGACCGCTCGTCGCTTCGTCTTCTGGGAAGTGTCGGCGAGCCGATCAATCCGGAAGCCTGGATGTGGTATCACGACGTGGTCGGCGAAGGCCGCTGCCCGATTGTCGATACCTGGTGGCAGACCGAGACCGGCGGCATCCTGATCACCCCGCTTCCCGGCGCCACCGCCACCAAGCCCGGCTCGGCGACGCGCCCGTTCTTCGGCATCATGCCGATTCTGGTGGATGGCGAGAACAGCGAGCTGGAGGGCGCGGTCGACGGTAATCTGTGCATCGCCCGTTCCTGGCCCGGCCAGATGCGTACCGTCTATGGCGACCATCAGCGCTTTATCGACACCTATTTCACCACCTTCCCGGGACGCTATTTCTCGGGTGACGGCGCGCGCCGCGACGAGGATGGCTATTTCTGGATCACCGGCCGAGTCGATGACGTTCTGAACGTCTCCGGGCATCGCATGGGAACGGCGGAAATCGAATCCGCCCTTGTCGCCCATCCGAAGGTCGCGGAATCAGCTGTTGTCGGCTATCCGCACGACATCAAGGGCCAGGGAATCTATGCCTATGTCACGCTGATCGAAGGCTGCGAGCCAAGCGACGAGCTGGTGGCGGAACTCCGGCAGTGGACCCGCAAGGAAATCGGGCCGATCGCCACCCCCGACCTGCTGCAATGGGCCCCGCAGCTGCCAAAGACACGCTCGGGCAAGATCATGCGGCGGATTCTGCGCAAGATCGCGGCAAACGACTATGCCGAGCTTGGTGACACCTCGACCCTGACGGACCCGGGCGTCGTCACCGATCTGGTGGAGAACCGGCAGAACCGCTGATCCCGCGCGCCGCCCCGCAAGCAGACCGGCGCCGGGGCGGCGGCCGGCCTCACATGATTATCCGATATCAAGCTCGTTCGCGCGGCAGACGGCATGCACCCTGTTGCGGGCGCCAAGCTTGCCGCGAAGGCTCTTGATATGATGCTTTACCGTCACTTCGCTGAGTGAAAGATTATCAGCGATTTCCTTGTTGCTGAGGCCCGAGCGAAGCCCTGACAGCACATCATGCTCGCGCATGGTCAGGATGATATCGCCGGTCGGCACCCTGCGGCCGATCACCATGTCGGCCGGAAGATACCGTTCGCCGGCCGCCAGCACGCGAAGCGCGCCCAGAAGCGCCTCGGGACTCATGTGATAGGGAAGGAAGCCGGCCCCGCCAGCGGCGATCAGCCCGGCCACGGTGATGGCCCCGGCCTGCGAATGCATCAGCGCGATCGGGGCTGAATGACAGCAGTTCTGACGAAACCGCCGAAGACCGGCCAGCCCGTTCATATCCGGCATTCCAAGATCGAGGGCAACAGCGTCAAGGCGGGAAAGATGGTTGGCAAGCTCCAGGCTCTCGGCAAGGCTTTGGGCGGTGGTGATGCTCACCTCTGGGTCGCCAGCGCCGAGATGGCGTGCCGCGAAATCACGGCTGAGGCTGTTTTCATAGGCCAGAAGAAGGCGCATGGCATCGCCCCTCTTCCCGGATCGAGTGCCGGGGATCGTTGAGTGGAAACTTGCTCAAAAGATAGCCCCAAGGGATGAGCCACGCATGCCGATTTTCCTTAATGGTTCAACCATGAAAGGTATTTTTTAGCAGGATCAGCGTGTGTTCCTGAAGGTATATCCAAATGTAATCATGAGTGTTTTTGTAGATTTTGGCTTCGCGACATCCGGTGACGAGATTCTCCGGTAGCTGAACGACACTACAACCTTGAGGTTAGGTCTGTTCGGCAGATTCGGAGCCAGATCAAACCCGGTCAGGCGTGTGGTGGCGCGGTGAGGGGCCGCCAGATAGGATAGCGGCGCCGTGAATCTCCGGTGCCTGATTACCTGCCACAGCGTCAGCGTGGCCAGCGGAAAGCGACGCTGCGCCCCTACCAGACGGATCCGCGACCGTGATCCGGCAAGCCTGCCGGAGCCGGACTGGCTGGCGCGCTCGGCGGCGACACCGGCCCAGAGCGACAGCAGCGCGTGGGGCTGGATGTGAAGCCGGTAGTCATGACGCCGCTGGCGCAGATCAAGCCATCTCGAGCGAACCCATGTCCGCCCGTGACCGAAATGGGAGGAAAGACGTGCGGTATGCAGCATGGCATAGGCCGCCCGCACCCGCCGATGCGACTGCGAGAAAGCCAGTGCCGGATCACCCTGCCGAAAGCTGGCGACACCGGTCTCGCCAAGAAGATGGAGCTGGCGGCCCGCCTGCAGATGGCGCCGGGCCTCGGCCCGCAGGATCGCCCCCTGCCCCTGATGGCCGCTACGGCTTGGCTGGCGGTGAAAGATCAGGGGCGTGATATCCGCGTCCCAGGCCGTTCCGGCCCGGTAGCGATGTGCAAGGCGGAACTGCGTCCACATATCAATGCCGCTGTCACGGGCTGCGCTGCGGGAAAAGCGGCAGTCCGGATCGCACAGCCCGCGAAGACGAATACATAGCCCGTGAAGCCGCGATCCCGGCTCCAGCCGAATCTCGAACTGCTGCGCCCGGTCGGACAGGGACGGCCGGTAGCCGGCTGTTATCTCGATGGCCGGAATACGCTGCCAGGGTCCATGGCATTGCGCCCGCAACATGTCATGCTGGCGGCGATGGTCGCGTGTCAGGCCGCCGGCGAGCTTGCGATCCCGCAGCACTGCCAGATGGCGGTCCGCGAGCCGGCAGCGTCCGCTGGCGATGGCGGCATAGGCGGCACCAAGGCGCAGGTCGGGCGATTGCGGAAACCGCGCCACGGCAAGCTGCGCCAGCTGATAGGATTCGCCATTACGCCCCTGATGCAGCAGGTGGCGCACCAGTTCCATAAACCAGGCAGCCGTCTGCGGCACGGACCGCACCAGCGACGCCGAAGCGGGCTGGGGTTCAGCCGCCGTGACGGCAGCTGCCTGCGGCATCGGCCATGACACAAAAGATATAAGAAAAAGAACAGAACCGATGACAGCCGGCAGAAGACAGCCGCCGACCTGTCCTGACCCGCGCATCTGTTTGCCTCCGCGGTGGGTACTTATGCTTTGGGATGATGCGACAGGTTAATATTGGCACGAAGCCCTGCGTGCGTGTCCGCCCGGATTTGCCCGGACTGGTTTGGCGCGTCTGTTTCACGCCTCTGCTGTCGGTCGATCGCCTATTCGTCCGCAAACAGCCGTGCCAGCTTTTCGGTCACGAATTCCGGCGGCTCGTTGAATACGATTGTGCCGGCGAAGGCGCCGGCGGCGTCATAGAGATAGACCGTGGCCGTATGGTCCCACAGCACCACCCCGTCCTCTTCCTCGACCCGCGCGGCATAGGCCCCGAACCCGGCCTGCACGGCGACAAGCTGGGCGGCGCTTCCGGTCAGACCTGTCACCTTCATGTCGAACAGCGACAGATAGGCGGCCAGCTGCGCCGGGGTGTCACGCGCGGCATCGACAGTGATGAAGACCGTCTGCAACGGGCCGGTGTCGATATCGCGGTCGGCCACCTCGTCAAGCGCGTTGGCAAGCAGCGTCAGCGTCATCGGGCAGACATCGGGACAATAGGTGTAGCCGAAGAACAGCGCCACCGGCGTGCCCGCAAAATCGGCGCTTGTCCTGACGGCACCAGTCTGGTCAGTCAGGGAAAATGTCTGCGCGGTGAAATCGGGGGTGCCGACCTGCATCTTGCGGGCCTGCTGCTCGGACAGCCAGAACACCGCGCCCGCCACGGCCAGAAAGCCCAGACCCGCAACGACGGTCAGGATGACCCGCATACGGCCGGCGCCGGACCGGCCGGAATCGGGAATTTCGAGGGGGTTGCTGGCCATGGAGGTGATGTAGGGTCTCTTGGCCGTGCACGCAACCGCAAATCCCGGTCTTCGCCGCCGTGCCGACGCCATTGAATTTCCCGGCAGGCTGTGTGTATTGTGGCGCGCAATCGCGCAACCGGGAACGCCCTCTATGACAGCCCTGATCATGCTGATCGACCAGATCGTCAATCTCTATATCTGGACCCTGCTGGCCTATGTCATCGTCAACTGGCTGGTGGCCTTCAGGATCGTGAACCCCTGGCAGCCCTTCGTGCGCATGGCCATCCATTTCCTTGGCCGCATCCATGAACCGCTGATGGGCCTGGTGCGGCGCTACCTTCCCGATCTTGGCGGCATCGACCTCAGCCCGATCGTGCTGCTGCTGGCGGTCCAGTTCCTTCGCAATCTTGTGATTGGCTTCCTTGCCGGCGGCCAGTAGCCAGACCACCACCCCTTTTCCGGAGTATTTGGCATGAGTGACGCAACCCTGATCGACGGCAAGGCCTTTTCCGAAACGCTTGTCGCGCGCGTCGCCGAACGCTCGGCCGAACTCAGCGCCGTGATCGGCCGGGCACCGGCGCTCGCCGTCGTGCTGGTCGGCGACAATGCGGCAAGCGCCGTTTATGTTCGCAACAAGATCGAGCGCACCACCGCGGCCGGCATGCGGTCCATCGAACATCGCCTCGGCGCCGATAGCGGCCAGGCCGATCTTCTGGCGCTGATCGACCGGCTGAATCGGGATGATGCTGTCGATGGAATCCTGGTACAGCTGCCGCTTCCGGATCAGATCGACGAGGATGCGGTGATCAATGCCATCAGCCCGGAAAAGGATGTCGACGGGTTCCATGTGGTCAATGCCGGCCTTCTGGCGACTGGCCAGGATTCGCTTGTGCCCTGCACGCCGTTTGGATGCCTTCTGCTTCTTCAGGACCATCTTGGCGATCTGTCCGGCCTCAAAGCCGTTGTTGTCGGCCGGTCCAACATTGTCGGCAAGCCCATGGCGCAGCTTCTTCTGAAGCAGAGCTGCACCGTCACCATCGCCCATTCGCGCACCCGCGATCTGGCGGCGCTCTGCGCCACAGCCGACATTCTGGTCGCCGCCGTCGGCCGCCCGGAGATGATCACCGGGGATTTCGTCAAGCCGGGGGCCACAGTGATCGATGTCGGCATCAACCGCGTGCCGGCACCCGAACGCGGCGAGGGCAGGTTCAGGCTGACAGGCGATGTCGAATTCGCCAGCGCGGCGGCACGGGCGGGCGCGATCACGCCGGTGCCGGGGGGCGTCGGCCCGATGACCATCGCCTGTCTTCTTCGCAACACGCTTGTCGCGGCAGCGCGACGCTTTGACGCCACAATCGGCGACATCTAGCTTTTCGCCCCCCGCCGTTCTAAGACACGGGTGAGACCCGCAACCAGACCCCGCAGCGACAGGTATCGGACAGCCCATGGCCATGGACCAGATCATTCTCTTCGCAGCCCTTGCCATTGTCGCCGGTATTCTGGGGTGGGGCGTCCTGACAATGGCGCGCGGCGGTGACTATAACATCAAGAATTCCAACAGGATCATGCGCTACCGCATTATCTTCCAGGCCATCGCGCTGGTGGTGATCCTGATCCTGATCTGGTGGAA
>MDSZ01140601.1_pt1 | contig 18799 bp, 16 predicted proteins | sample 811201 | NCBI WGS metagenome assembly MDSZ01 (sample SAMN05326647, study PRJNA326480) | marine metagenome | isolation source: seawater | place: Indian Ocean: North | collected 2010
AGTACTTTTACCATTATCAGCACTCCTTTGAGGACCATTTATAAAATGTATGGCATCACCTGCTGCACTTCCTCCACCCCCTGGTAGAGCACCATTTAAGAAATAGTTATAGAGGTCATCCGAGATAGCATTCCCCCGACATAAAATACCAGGAATACCTGCAAGAGCAGGGTTATTTCCTATATCTGCAGTAATATCTAATTTAGCGTTTGGACTAGTTGTTCCAATACCTACATTGCCATTATAGCCTATTGTCATTTTGGGGCTCTTGTTAATTTGGTTCAGACTATACTGAGTATAAAAATTCATTCCATCATTATTATATAATATTCTACCGTTTGTGCCATTCATATTACTACCTTTCCAATTAAAATCAATATAACACTGCTTACTGATATTACCTACATTATCTGCAAAAAGAACTAAGCCAGCATTATTATTACCATCTATTCCCATATTAATGCCTACGTCATAACTAGGACCAGAACCAGCAACAGAAAGTGCTGCTGATGGATTATTTGTTCCAATACCAACATAGCCACCGGCAGGATTTAAAGCTATATTGCCTATATTAAAGTCTTCATCTACACCCTGTATAAAAGGAGTATGATGATAAGCTGCATTATTGGCACTTGGTTGTGAATTTGAAATCCATATTCCGTCTTCATTTCCCTCAATCCAACCGACAGTAACATCACCACCAACTTCCAATTTAGCAGGGGGCGAACTTTTCTGAGGCGTTTTTCCAATTCCAATCATATTAGATGAATTTCCAATAACACACTGATTACTAGCTTGTGGATGCACATCATATCCTATACTAATTGTATTATTTAAATCACTGGCAACTGGACCACAATTATATCCAATTGCTGTATTTCGAATACCTTCTTTATTACCTTGAAGTGCTGATGCTCCTACTGCAACGTTATTATTTCCAGTAGTATTATTAATTAAAGCTTGAGCACCTACTGCTACATTACCACTTGCTGTATTATTTTTGAGTGCCCTATCCCCGATAGCAGTATTACTACCTAAACTAGTATTAGAAAAAAGTGCCATAAAACCAATTGCAGTGTTTGATGCAGCTGTATTATTATAAAGCGCTTCAAAACCTACAGCAGTATTATTACCTAAACTAGTGTTAGTATAAAGTGCCATACAACCAATTGCAGTGTTTGATGCAGCTGTATTATTATAAAGCGCTTCAAAACCTACAGCAGTATTATTATTACTATTAGTGTTATTATAAAGTGCATTACGACCTATACCTGTATTATAATATCCATTATTTCTCCATAAAGCTTGATCCCCTACAGCTACATTACTACTACCTGAGCTATTATTGTCTAAAGCTTGGTTTCCTATAGCTACATTACTTGCTCCTGTTTGATTATTACTAAATGCTGAATGACCAAACGTGGTATTAGTAAGACTATTTCCTTTGCCCGTACCAATCACTAAGCCGTTTATTAAAGCATCTTTCTCTATGATTAACTTATCATTTATTGTGACTTCAATTTTTGAACTAGAAGAAGGCGCTCCTCCTATTTTAATTGATGGTTCATCTTTGGCATTACCGTTGGAATCTCTAACATAAAATTGTATTTCTCCTGATCCAAAAGTGTGGTTGTTGTTTTTTTGCTTATATCCAATCCATGCTGCTGGTTTTTTTTGGAAGTACAATGAACTTGTTGGAGTTGGACCAAAACCAATACCATAATAATTTAATGAATTATTACCTTTACCACCTATATGAAGTAATGTACCAGAATCAAAATTGATTGTTTTCTGACTAATCCCATCTGTACTACTTAGATCTCTTCCTACCGTCAAAATAGTTGGATTAGCATAACTGGGTAAATTACCAATAGCTGTATTACCAAATTGATTTATTGTTATTCTTTCTTTTCCTTCTGTGAGTATTTTAATACTTCCCGGTGCTTCAATTGATGCATTATTATTACCTGTAAAGATTAGATTGCCATTAGTAATCCCTATATTCCCAGAAACATCTAGTTTTTGTGATGGGCTTTGACCACTTATATTTATTCCTACATTTCCTGTAATTTTTACATTTCCTCCTGATGTTACTCTCATTCTTTCACCATTTGATGTTATAAATAACATATCATCATTATTATCAGCACGTAATCTAGTTGCAGTGGTTTTTAAATTAATCTCTCCTGTTTTAGTTGTAATATCTCCTTGAACACCTAGGTTATCTTTTATTTTTACACCGCCGTATACTAATAAAGCGGTATCATCATTATTAGTAGTAGCATTGTAACTCGCATCATTAATAATTTCTACCGTACCTGAAAATGAGCTACCTTGATTTGAGTCACTAACATCGATCATAGGTACAGTTAATTGTCCAACAATATTTGCTGTACCAGTGATATTTACTGTACCAGTGATATTTGTAGAACCACTAACGTCTAGTGTCGATGAAGGAGAAGATGTACCAATACCAACATTACCTGATTGATCTATTCTCATTCTTTCTACTGCATTTGTACTAACATCTGCGGTATTATTTGTAAAGAATGCTAACCCTCCCCTATAAAAATTAGCTGCGGGCATAAACTTTATACCTGCCGACTCTTTTGTATAATTATGTTGAAATGTAGCAGGATCATTAGCACTATTAATTTCTCCAGCTAAAGGTTTCCAAATTAAACCGTTAGGTACACCAGAAAGATCGTTTTCTGGTGGTAACAAAATATTACCTCCTTTCCAACCAGGCTGTTCACTCCTTCCTGTTTGCCCATAATATGTGTATGTTCTTAAATCTAGTACAGCTGAAATATCAGGGTATTGTGGTAAAACATGGCCTCCTGGCACTAGTTGCATAACATTAGGCCCTGTAACTCCGCCAATACCCACATCTTTTGAAAATCTTACAAATTGACTTGATGCATCAAATCTCATAAACTCAGTTATACCACTAGTATCTGTACCTGTGTAAAGTGATGAAATATCCTGACCATAAAAAGCCATGTCTCCGATATTCCAAGAATTATCTGTTTGGAAAGTTTTTATCACACCATGTATTTTTGTTGTTTCTTTTTTTGCAGCGTTTGCATCCTTTGCATCATTATAATTTTCAAAAATTATATCTGCACCTGTAGTATAAGGATATCCACTATTTGACACATTTTCAGACCGCAAATTACGTTTACCAGTAAGTTTTATTGAAGCTCCTGTACTATCGTTTTTTGAAGTGTTATCTATATGTAAAGATGGTGTTGTGTAAATATAGTCTGATTGTGCGGCAATTGTCACACTACCACTAACATCCAAAGTATCATTATTATTCCAATTAGGTGTATTATATCCGATCAAAACTTTACCTTCACTATTAAATGCAATAGTCTTTGAAGCGTCATTTACAACACCTATGTATCCATAGTTATTTGAAGAATTATCGGATGCATAATTGAAACCCAATACGCCTCTATTTCCATCACCATTATTCTCACCAATAAATATATTCCTACTCACATCAAGTGTAGTTGCATATTCATGTCGTGCAAGCATGGTTCCATCTGTCAAAATGCCATTTACTACTCTTAGGTCGCCATTCACAATTAAATTTGCACAACTTAAATCTTTTACTCTAGTATTACCACAGACATCTAAATCATTTGATATCGTAACCCCCTGTGAGGCGCTAAGAAGAGCAAAATTAGGTAAAATCGCACCACCACAATAAATATTTCCATTTACACTTATATCTGTTTGAGTATGTAAGTTATCACAATTAATATCACCTGTACTAGTGATATCTCCTCCTGATATTGTTGTTACGTTTGTAGCATTACTTGAAGCCTCATTATGTGTATTTAAAACTGTCAAGTTTGAATACATTGTTGTTGCACCTTCAATAAGTACAGCAGGACCACCATTATTTTTACCCCTATGAAATCTTGCTAATTGCCAAACATCTAAATCGCCTCGAACATATAAATCCTTTGTAATTCCAACATCATCCTCAATTGTAAAACCTAATTCGCCATCATCATCTTCTGTAACATATGGAGCATTTGTTTTAAACATCATATTTCCATTTTTATCTATGCAAAATGAATGATCAGGATTAGGATATCCTTGATCGGGATCAGTTATATTTCTACCTATGTAAGCATTGTCGCTTTTATCAATAGCTATTATTAGTGCTTTACAATTAGAGGAATCATATCTATTAAGTGCTAAACTATCTGTTGTTACTTGTAATGTATTATTTAGTATTCCATCATTTTTATTACCATATAACTCCTGTAAACTTAAATCAGTTATTAAACCATAATCAGCTGTAAAATACTCAGTATTTTGTTTAATAGTACCTCTATTATAGTCACTTATTCCTGAACGTTTTGCCGAATCTGTTGTTTTCCAAGACATATTATATATATCTTAAATATTAGATATTTATGTAAACAATAATCTTTATTTTTTTCTTCCCTACTTATGTAGAGGAAATCTAAAATATTTTATTTTATTTAGTATATGTATAATGGGGTACGCGGTAGAATTGTCTTTTAATGCTAAGAAAACTATGGGGCTTTTAAAAAAACAGCAGGATATTGCAGTAAAAGCCCGATTATATAATTGTTCTTCACAGTATAATATGATAGAAATGGAAGGAGTAGGTAGAAAAATTACTAAGAGCGAGAGTATACATGTGGTAATTTATGACGACGAGAATATTGATTCTATGTACGAGTTTATACAAGAAATCCGTAAAAATAAACTTGCCTTTATAGAGTGTATTTACCGTGACGATTGTACATGTGATCTTCTTTATGCATCTGGTCATTATCTTAAAAAATTAGATAAACCGATGTCATTGAAAATCAGAAGATCCATGAAAACCCCCACTGATCAAGTTACAAAAGACATACTTAAAATAATAAATAATAAATAATTTATAATTTCGTATTTCACTTTTATAAATTATTTGCTTTTTCACTTATTTTCTCTCTACTAATCTTTTTTTATCTTCTCAAACTAAGAATTATTCTTATACCACTAACTTTACTTTATTAACTTTCAAACTATCTTTCTGACACTCAATAAACTTTTAAAGAGAGAAATTAATCTAAATCTCCAAGATATTTTGTAATAGTTGGTGTGTTTTTCTTGCTTTTTCTATGAGTTTTCTTTGTTCTTCTTCTTGTTGTACTACGTTTTCTAGATTGCTTTTTTGCTTTTGATTTATGTCTTCTTGTATACCGTCGTTTTTTATGCTTTATAGGATAATCCATCATAATACGTTCCTCTAGTGTTAGATTACTAGATGGTATAGCTAAAATATCCATTATATCTTTATTTGTTAGCTGCATTAGTATAAGCTTGTTTTCTTTATTAGCCATTATATCAAGATTTTTACCATCATATTTTGCTAATACAGAACCTTCTTTTATTACTCTGTTATTGTTAGTTATCATATATTCAGCACTCGCATGCATTTCTACGTTTTTATCAGTATTCATCTACTATAACTTTATATTTTAATACTAAGTATTTGATGTATTTCAAAATATATATTTAATATATAATGCTTGCCTCTAACATTAACAACAAAGGTAAAATAGAAAAAAATAAAAAAGTAATGGCTGGGGAATGTATTTTTCCATTTAAATACAAGTGGAAAACGCACGATAAATGTGTTAAAACTGATAAAGGGGATATTTGTGCAACTAAAATTAACCCAAAATCTAGAACTTTAGTTAAATATGGTTATTGTCTAGAAAAACCACCAACCAAACCAAAAACCCTTAAAAAAGTACGAAAAAGATGCCCTAACGGAACAAGAAAAGATCCCAAAACCGGTAATTGTATCGATAAAAATAACAAAAATAAAACAAAGAAAAAACCAAGAAAATTAAAAATTAAATTAAAATTAAAGAAAAAAACAAATACTAATTTGAAAAAAAAACCTACAAAATTGAAACAAAAACCTGCTAACTTCAAGATAGTAAAAACACTGAAAAAAAATAAAATGCAGTCTCCAGCTAAAAAACGTAGAATAACTCGCCGTAAACTTAAAATCAAGAAGAGTTTAAAGTCTTCTCCCCAAGCTAAAATAATGGAACAAACAGATCAGAAAGTTTATAATGATGACTTCATTAAGGCATTGTCTGAGCTTGAAGATATTATGATGCGCCAAGGAGAGCCTTTCCGTGCACGTGCTTATCATAAAGCTGTTGAAACTATTATGAAGTTCCCAAATGATATTACTGACCCTGAACAATTGGCTGGTCTACCCGGTATTGGTAAGACTATTATGTCAAAGCTCAAGGAATATGTAGAGACAGGAACACTCCGTGCTCTTGAAAAATATCGAAATGATCCTATGAACACTCTTACAAAAGTATATGGTATTGGTCCTAAGAAAGCTAAGGCTTTCATTGCTGAAGGGCTAGATACTATTGCAAAACTCAAGGCTAATCCTGATAAATTGACAGCTGCACAGAAGCTTGGAGTTCAATATTTCGATGATATTGAAATGCGTATCCCACGTGCTGAAATTGGTGAATATCAAAAGGCATTTGAGAAGGTATTCAAAACTAGTGTGCCTAGTGGTTCTAAGTTTGAAATTGTTGGTTCTTACCGACGGGGAGCAGCAACATCTGGCGATATTGATATGATTATTACCAACTCTTCTGATAATCGTGAAGCTTTCACAGGTTTCTTGCAAGGTCTTCAAGATGCTGGTATTATCATTCATTTACTATCTAAAGGAAAAACTAAGAGTCTTACTATTGGGCAGTTACCTGGAAAGCCAGCCAGAAGAATTGACCTAATGTATTCTCCTCCTCAAGAATATGCTTTTGCAACACTATATTTCACTGGTTCCAAAGCATTTAATACTATGCAGCGTCAAAGAGCTCTTGATTTGGGATTTACACTTAACGAGCATGGTATGCACGAGATGATCAATGGCAGAAAAGGTGCTAAGGTGAAAGGTGATTTCCCTACTGAACAATCAATCTTCGCCTTTTTGGGAATGAAATACAAAGAACCCACACAGCGAAAAGGTGGACGTAGTGTTGAATTGCTGTCTAAAGCTCCTACTCCTGAAGAAAATGTTGTTATCCCTGACATGCAAGATGTTGGTAAAGCAGAAGCTGCAGCAGCACGTGATGGTCAGGAACCTGAACCAGCTCCAGCTCCTGTTAAAAAACGCATCACCAAAAAGAGAAAACTAACTCTCAAAAAAAGGGTAAAAGTTGAAGGTGATTTAGTTGCTCAGTTCAAAAAACAAGGCTTGTCCTTTCTGAAACAGCTTACAGAAAAACAACTTACTAGCATGATTGATAAGGCCAATCAAGTATATTATGGTAATAAAGAGCCTATTATGACTGATGATCAGTATGATTTGTTACGAGAATACGTTATGAAAAAATATCCTAAAAATAAAATTGCCAAGGAGGGGCATGTAAACCTTATCGTAGAGGTTACAAAGAATAAGGTAAAACTACCATATGAAATGTGGTCAATGGACAAAATAAAACCTGATTCAGGTGCTTTGCCTAAGTGGAAGAAAACTTACACTGGTCCTTATGTACTTTCATGCAAACTTGATGGAGTAAGTGGTTTATATACTACTGATGGACCTGAGCCTAAGTTGTATACTAGAGGCAATGGAATTATTGGTCAAGATATTACCCATCTTATACCATATTTAACTCTACCACAAGAAAGTGGACTAGTAATACGTGGTGAGTTTATCGTACCTAAAAATGTTTTCAAAGAAAAATATAGTGATGAGTTTGCTAATCCAAGAAACTTTGTTGCAGGTCTGATTAATCAGAAAAAAATAATTACAGAAAGGCTTGCAGATCTTGACTTTGTTGCTTATGAACTAATTCGTCCTGAGATGAAACCATCAGAACAGTTCAATGCGCTTACTGATATGAACATTGAAGTAGCAAGATTTGATGTTGAACAAGACGTTAGCAATGAACTTTTGTCTCAATTGCTTGTTGCATGGCGCGATGATTATAAATATGAGATCGATGGTGTAATTTGTTGTGATGATAAAGTTTATCCCAGAAAGCGTGGAAATCCTGAGCATGCATTTGCCTTTAAAATGGTATTATCTGACCAGATTGCTGAGGTAAAAGTAACTGATGTTATCTGGACTCCTAGTAAAGACGGTTATCTAAAACCTAGAGTACAAGTAGAACCTGTTGTATTAGGAGGTGTTACAATTGAATATGCTACTGGTTTCAATGCTAAGTTTATTAAAGACAACAATATTGGTGTTGGTGCTGTTATTAAACTTGTTAGGTCAGGAGATGTGATTCCTCACATTCTTGCAGTGATTCGTCCAGCTAGTGAGCCTCTCATGCCTGTACAGGAATATAATTGGAATGAAACTGGAGTAGATATAATTCTTAAAAATAAAGCAGCTAACAGCATCGTACAAGGTAAGGTCATTACTGGTTTCTTCAAGGGTATTGGCGTAGATGGACTTGGACCTGGTAATATCAAGAGAATTATAGCTGCAGGATTTGATACTGTTCCTAAGATTCTAAGTATGTCACAAGAGGATTTCCTAAGTGTTGAAGGATTTAAAAGCAAACTAGCTACAAAAATCTACAACGGTATTCAAGAAAAAGTATCATCAGCATCATTACCATCTTTAATGCACGCTACTAACTTGTTTGGAAGAGGATTTGGTACAAAAAGATTGAAGCTTATTCTTGAGGCTTTCCCTGATATTTTGGTATCTCAGGAGGATTCATCCACGAAAATAGCCAAAGTAAAAACTCTTGATGGCATGGCAAAAAAGACATCAGAAAAGTTTGTAAATAAAATCCCTGAGTTTGTGGCATGGTGTGAAGAAGCTGGGCTTACTGACAAACTAATCTATCAAAAATCTGCTGTTGATACAGCTAATAAATCACACCCACTTTACGGTAAGAAAATTGTTATGACTGGTTTCAGAGATAAAGAGTTAACTAAAAAACTAGAAGAAATAGGTGCTAATATGGGAAGTTCCGTTTCAAAGAGCACATTTGTTGTATTAGTTAAAGATACAGATGAAGATACAGGAAAAGCAGAACAAGCTCGTAAGCTAGGTATTCCTCTAATGACTCCAGAATCATTTAAAAAGAAATATAATCTATAAAAAAAAATAAAAAATATATTAATAATTTTTATTTTTTAACAAATATATGTGCAAGTATTAGGTCTATTATATGTTGTTGAGCCAAATAAATATGTTTCTGTTCTAGTTGTTTCACCTGGATTCCATTTCACGTTACATATGCATGTCTTATGAACTGTTATAAATGTATATACAATTCCTAACAGTATAAACAAACCTAACATCAAAGCAATAGCTTCTGTTGTATTCATTTCATGTACATTTGGTGTATTATTAGGCTGCATTCTGTTTCGGATAACTTCTTCTAATCCTAGTCCTCCATGCATGCTTCTGAACAATTCTTCAACAAAGTTGTTATCTAAATCACGTGGACGTACATGTACATACGTTCTTTGATATTGACTTGTGTTTCTTCTACGCGGTATCTCTCTTCTGCGTGGTGTAGTAGTATATTCAGGATCACGGTTTTCAGCACGACAACATGGACATGTTGTTATATTACCACTACTTTGATTTGCCCAATTACCATAACATGAAGTATGAAACTTATGACCACATGGTATAATCCTGATATCTCCAGTGAGTTTCTCAAGACAAATAGCACAGTTATCTTCACTCATTTTTTCTTTTTTTTTGTATGATACACCATGTTAGAAGGAAAATAGTTTTCAATTTTTAAATTAATGTAAATAAAATATTTTTTTTTTATTATTTTAATACCCAAAGTATATCTGTGTATACAAACATTTTTCATAGAATCATTCACTTATAAAATCAGGTTTGAAAACGTTAAAAAAAAGAAAAAATATCTACACAACCTAGATAAAATAAAAACTAAACACATATTTTTATGTAGGGGTCTTATGTAGTACTGAAAAAAAAGAACTAAATACTTAATTAATCAAAGAACTTAGAGCTACTTTTTTATTATCCAATAATGGATAACATGGATAACAAAACAGCTACTTTGGATAACAAAATGGATAACAAAAGTAGCCAAAAAGTAGCCACAAAATATTACTGTAAATATTGTGACTATACAACGTCTAAACTTTCAAATTGGAAAAAACATATTAAGACGAGAAAACACATGGATAACATGGATAACAACAGGATAACAAAAAGTAGCTCAAAAGTAGCCAAAAGTAGCTCAAAAACAAAAAAATGGACTTGTGCCTGTGGAAAATCATATAAATATGCTAGTGGCTATAGCAAGCATAAAAAGAAATGTACCTTTATTCATGAAGCAGAGACAGAGAATGTTATAATTGTTCATCAAGAGAAAAAAGAATTGCATGAAATGACAAAAGAAGAATTAGAAAAAACCTTATTGATTGAACAAATTCATACAGAACGTTACAAAAGATCAAAAAGTCCAGAAAATACAGGTAATGGAACAGTAGGTGATGTTGCTGGCGCAGTAGGTAACAGTAATATAGTTGGTAATAACAATAATAATCAATTTAACATACAGCTTTTTTTAAACGAGGATTGTAAAAATGCCTTATCAATACAAGATTTTGCGAAACAATTAACTGTAACAATGGAAGAATTATCTCTCTTGAAAGATAGCGAACCCAAAGGAATAGAAGAAATAATTAGGAATAATCTTATGAAATATGCATTAACTGAAAGACCAATGCATAATCATGAGAAGAAATGGTATGTTAAAGATAGAGATGAAGGATGGGAAGATGATAAAGCTTCAAATATTGTAAAGTCTGTTAAAACAGGAATATCACAGAAATCGGGACCAGTTTTTGTCGATAATAACCCAGACTGGTTAGTTAATGATAGAAAAGGTAAAGATTATGCTGAAACAATGGCAGCTGCTATGTCTGAACCATCAGAGAGAACGACCAATAAAGTATTAAAATCAATAAAACACGAATGTGAAATAAAAAATTAACTTTTATAACTATCATATATAAAATATGATGCATTTATTGAGATTACATCAAAGAAGAACCCCAACTCAGGTAGCTATTATTGATTCAGTGAAAAAGTTTTGCAAACAAGAGCTACAACCACGTGTTAGAAGCGATTACAGTGATGAAATTGTTGATAGATCTATAATAAAAAAAATGGGTGATATGGGTATTTTAGGTCCAACATTAAAAAATGATTATTGTTTGGGGGAAAGTTATACTACTTATGGTTTAATAGCAAAAGAATTAGAATCAGTAGATAGTGGATACAGATCAATGTATAGTGTGCAATCGTCATTGGTTATGAATCCAATTTCGAGTTTCGCTAATTGTTTTGCAAAAGAAAAGTATTTGCCTGGATTGGCAAGTGGTGACTTGGTGGGTTGTTTTGGTTTGACAGAGCCAGATGCTGGTTCTGATCCAGGTTCAATGACAACTACTGCAACTCAAGATGGTAATCATTTTATATTAACTGGAACAAAAACGTGGATAAGTAATGCTCCTATAGCAGATGTAATGATTGTGTGGGCTAAATTAAATACAACTAAGAAAGTACATGGATTTATACTAGAAAGAGGCATGAACGGATTGACAACACCAAAAATAGATGGTAAATTATCTTTACGTACGTCTGTTACAGGAATGATACAGATGGATGAAGTAAAAGTTCCGATAGGAAATATGTTAAATGTATATGGATTATATGCACCATTTACATGTTTAAATAATGCAAGGCTGGGTATATCATTCGGAGTGTTAGGAGCAGCAGAAACATGTTTAAAGATAGCATTAAAGTATGCAGAAGATAGAAAATTATTCGGCCAATCACTAGCTGAAAAACAGTTATTTCAAATGAAAATTGCTGAAGCTGTCAGTGAATACAATCTTGCTTTATTGGGTTGTTATCATGTAGCACAATATGTAGATAATAATGAAGATGTTTCAGAGATGATATCATTGGTCAAGAAAAACTCTTGTTTAAAAGCATTAAATATTGCTCGCACATGTAGAGATATTTTAGGTGGAAACGGAATATCAAGTGAATATGATGTATTCCGACATATGTGTAATCTAGAAACAGTTTACACTTATGAGGGTACTAATGATATTCATGGTTTAATTTTAGGACAGCATATTACAGGTCATAAGGCTTTTTAGATTTATATGTATTATTTTTAAAACATATAAATTATTAATACTCGTAGCATTGAAGACAGTTTCTACTGCTGTTAAATGTTGTTGAAGCACAAGCAGCCAGTCCACTGTAACCACTAGATCGTTTCATATTAGCAAATCCTTCAGGACCAGATTCAGGCATAGGAGATTCAGGTATTTCTGGGGGACCAGGCATAGGAGGCTCAGGCATGGGAGGAGGTGAAGGACCAGGCATAGGAGGCTCAGGCATGGGAGGCTCAGGTATTACTGGAGGGCCAGGCATGGGAGGCTCAGGCATAGGAGGTGAAGGGCCAGGCATAGGTGGTTCAACAAGAGGAGGCTCAGGAATAATTGGTGGTCCTGGAATAATTGGAGGACCACTAGATTCAGAATCAGATTCTCCATCAGAACCACTAGGTCCAGCAGGTCCTGGAGGTCCAGCAGGACCAGGTGGTCCGCGTGGTCCTCTTCGTCCATGACAACTTCCTCCTCTACATCTGCCTCCTCCACCAATAACTACAACATCACGATCCCACCATCGACGACCTCTTCTTAATGGATCATAAAAAGAATTATACCATCTATAAGGTTGTTGATTAACAACCTCTACTTTAGATTGTGGGAATAGGCCAGATGTATTAATTACGCCCGTAAGTGCTAAAATAATTAGAATTAGGACTATTGATCCCAATAAATAAAAGACAGCTTTCATATCAATCTTCATTTATATAAATAATAATGATATTAATAAAAAATTGATAATAAATTATTCAAAAGATAATTTTTACAACACAACTGAAAAATGGATATTAACAATCACAATAAAAGTACTGAATCTAAGATTAAATCACTTCCTCGTCCTATGACATCGTACCAATACTATACCCAACAGATGCGACAAAGATGGAATAGTATGTCAGAGGAAGAAAAAGAAGAATATCAGCTCATGGCAAAACATGACAAAGAGAGATTTGAAAAAGAAAAACAAGATATTATTGAAAAATCACAACAAGAAGTAAAGAAAATGAATATTTTCCTAATAAGAAGTCACTCTAGAGTATCGTGTGTTGGCTTGGATAATGGCTTTACATATTATGAAGTACTGGGTCCTGCTATTTCAGTAGTGCCATTTACTGATAAAGAAAAACAACATATTTATAAAAAATGGGGAGTAGCACTTGAGAAAATACCAAAATATAAAACAATAACAGTTGACACTTATCCGTATAAATATAATCACAGAGCTGCAAAGAAATGGGGTGTAACCGTGTATGGTGGTACAACAAATAATAGCGATACTTGGTGGGGAGTTAGAGAAAATTATGAAGGTAAAACAGGTAAATATATACAATATGTGAATTATAAAGGAGAAACATGGACAGAAAATTACTAAAAACAACAATTAATTTTTTATTACTTATTTGAAGGTATTTAAAACTAATATAAAAGTTCAACAAGAAGCTAGTTAATAATGAAGACGACACAAGCAGTAATTTTGTTTGCACTATTTTCTATTGTAATGGCAAGTAAAAGCCATTATCATTGGGATAGTTTTCTAGATTTTATGGATGAACACAATAAAACATATGAAAATGATGATTTAATGTATCGTTTTAAGGTATTCAGTAATAATATGAAAAAGATTGAAAGTCATAATATTGATAGTGAATGGAAAATGGGTGTAAATAGTTATGCAGATATGACAGCACATGAGTTTCGTTGCGCGACAAATCACGGATGTTTTGTAGATGAGGAAGGAAGACATATTGGAAGAGGAATTAGAGGATTATCAGGCAGTTGTAAAGGTGTGATGTCAAAAAACATTGATGTTATGGAAAGTATTGATTGGCGTGAGAAAGGTGCAGTTACAGCAGTAAAAAATCAAGGTCAATGTGGCAGCTGTTGGAGTTTTTCAGCAACTGGAGCAATGGAAGGAGCTTGGGCGATTGCTACAGGTAACTTGGTAAGTTTGTCTGAACAACAACTTGTAGATTGTTCTTTGCGATATGGAAATATGGCATGTAATGGTGGTCTAATGGATAATGCATTTAAATATGCTATTGATAACGGTATGTGTACTGAGGAAGAAGAGCCTTACAAAGGTGAAAAAGAAAGTTGTGTAAAGTGTTCCCCACAAGTGTTTATGAAATCATGTGTTGATGTTACACCAAATGATCAAGAAGAGCTTTTGCGTGCTGTTTCACAAGGACCAGTTTCAATTGCGATTGAAGCAGATACGAGATATTTTCAGTTCTACAAAAGCGGTGTTCTTGATAGTAGTGATTGTGGAACGAATCTGGACCATGGAGTATTAATTGTTGGTTATGGAACAGAAGATGATAAGCCTTATTGGTTGGTAAAGAACTCTTGGGGACCAAGCTGGGGTGAGGACGGATATGTAAAGATTCTTAGATCTAATAGTACAAATGATGGCGGTATCTGTGGTGTAGCAATGCAACCATCTTATCCAGTTGCAGATACAGGGTCTCATACTACACCAGATTTGCTAGTAGCACAAATATTTTTTGAATAGTTAATGAATGGATATAAAAAGAATAATATAATTATATTATAAAATGCAGATCTTTGTGAAAACGCTAACCGGGAAAACAATCACTCTCGAAGTAGAGCCTAGCGACACGATCGAAAACGTGAAGCAGAAGGTCCAAGATAAAGAAGGAATCCCACCAGACCAACAACGTCTAATTTTTGCTGGAAAGCAGCTAGAGGACGGTCGTACATTGTCGGACTACAATATTCAGAAGGAAGCAACCCTTCATTTGGTTCTTCGATTGCGTGGTGGATGTTAAATAATGTTATAAAAAATTGTTATAACATTGTTAATATTTGAATACTTAAAATGAGAACTCATATTGCATGACATTTTTGAGATTCATTTTAAGATATTTATAAAGATTTCTTTTAATAATCATATTTGGATTACGTTTTGAGTAATTACCACCAAGAACTTTTTGAATATTATCTGTATATGTTTTCTGATAAGATTCATCTGCGATACGATGTTTATTAGCATTTTGCCAATCTACGAAATGCCCCATTATTTTTTTTGCTATACCACCAATAAAGTGTTGATATTCTTCAATCGCAAATTGATGCCAACCATCTTCTTTTTTAATAAATAGTGTATTGTCTTTTTGATCAAAAGCCATGATAGGCAATTTGGCTTCTTCATCTACAGGGAACATCTTTTTAAGAATACAGTAAATACCATCTACATAATCGTATTTAGTGACAAGCTCAAAGTGCGTTTTATCGATTTCAAACTCATTAATATAGTCATTAAATGAGCATGTTTCTTGATAATTATCATTAAGCCATTGTACTACATGTAATCTTTTTTTTCTTATAGCAGCCCATTTGGTTAGTTCTTCAACTTTTTCTTCCAATACTCTATTTCTAGCTGAAAGTGCCAAGATCATATCATACATTTTTTTAACACTAGGTACATCACATGCTGTTTCGTCATCGTCATGTCTTTCCTTAGATGTTTTACATAATAGTTCACAAGCAGCAACGTGACGATTGAAATAGATTTTCCTTCTATAAGTTTTATTGCAGTGTTTGCATCTATAAATTGGTTTTATTTTGATAGTGCTTGACATTTTCAAGTATTCTGATGATAATAAAATAATTCAATTTTGCGATATATTTATATGGTATATATATAGATGCCATATCAAACAAGTTCATGTGATTGTACAAGTAATAATGTATCCGGCCCAGTTCAATGTAAGGGATGTGGAAATGGTAGTAAAGATGAAGAAGCCGAACAAAGAAGAATATGGAATGTTTCTCGTGCAGCAGCAAGTCTTTATGTTATGAATAAAGGTGTTCAAAATGTAACAGGTGGAACGATGAATGATCCACTTGCGGCATTTGGTTTTGTAAATTGGAATCAAGCCAGTGATAGAAATAGAGCTGGTGTATCAACATATCATACAAGTAGACAAACAACACGTTGCAGACCAGGTGGAAACGGAGCAGGAGGTGTAGGTGTGGATATTAAACATAACAGTTATAACCGATATTTAGCAAGAAAGAAGTCTGGTAATCTTAAAACTAAAAAGGAAAATCCTCTTCCTCAGCCTAAAAAAGGAAACAAACAGTATGTTCTTGGATTTATTAAAAACTGTAATTGTTAATATCTAACGTATTATTAAATGCCAGGTATGTGTATGACTTTTACCAGTTCGAAAACAATATATTCAGCACAAAAAAGAAATAGAAATGTTAAAACAGTAATAAGACCTAGACAAATTGGAAATAATTTTATGGGATTAGCTTATTTAAAGCAAACGAAAGGTTGTAAAAGTTGTGGTCATTAGATAAAAATTGAAATTGATTTAAACTTCAATAATTTAAATTAATTATAGAATGATGGGTCAAAAACAAGCAAAGCAAGAAATGCGTATTTCGCAATACAATAAGATTCGAGACGAAGCATTTGAGATCTTCAAAAAAAAGAATATTGATTATGGAGATGCTTTTGCTGACTATGGTTCGGTTGGCGTAATAGTACGTATGGGGGACAAGATTCGTCGAATGTCAAATATTAGTTCGACTAGTATTACATTAGTTGAAGATGAACGTTTACGTGATACTTTGATGGATTTGGCTAATTATGCAGTGATGGGTTTAATGCTTCTAGATGAGAAAAGTGAATCAGAAAATCTAGTTGAAGAAAAGGTGGAAAACTTGGTTATGCAAAATAGTAATCCAGCAGTGCATAAGAAGTGGGTTACAGGTTCCAAAGGAAATGAATATGAAGTAGCTAAGCATTTGGATGGTTCTTACAGTTGCACTTGTCCTGCATATGAGTATGGAAACGGAGAAGAGTGTAAGCATATTAAAGCATGGAAAAGACAAATGAAAAAAGATGAAAAACGTCTAGCGATAGCAGAAGAAAAGGCGAGAACTGCCAAATCTTGGAATATTAAATCTTGGACAAGATGGAAAAATAATGTTTATGTTGTGAAAAAATATCATGATGGATCAATGTCTTGCACATGTAAATACTTTAAATATAATGGGACATGCAAACATTGTCATCACTACAAAAATCGTTAAAATATATGTAAAGAAAATGTATTAAATAATATTTTTTCTTTACTTAGATTAATGGAGTGCGATTATGTCTTCAAAATTATTCTAATAGGCAACACAGGAGTCGGAAAAACGTGTTTTTTGGAAAAGTTGGTGGAAAATAATTACAATTATAGACACGAACCAACAATTGGCGTAGATTTTAGACTGATTTATCATAAAACAGATGATGATAAAGCAATAAAATGTCATGTTTGGGACACGGCAGGACAAGAACAATTTTTGAGTATTACACGTTCATATTATAAAGGGGCAGGAGGCATAGTTTTTATGTATGACACATCAAAAATGGAAAGTTTTAAATCAGTAAAACAATGGTATGAAATAGTTAAAGATGAGAGAGGTGTAGAGGACGTTCCATTGTTACTAGTTGGAACAAAAATAGATAAAATAAGAAAGGAAGTACCAAGAGATTCTGCAGAACAGTTTGCAGAGGAACATAATATGAGTTTTATGGAAATCAGCATTAAAACAGGAGAAAATGTGGACAAGGTTATACCTGTATTAGCTAATAGAATAAAAGAAGAGGTAGTTGACAAAAATAAAGATAGTATTGGAGTCAGAGAAATGAACTTTAAACCAGATACATTAAAGGAATATGATGATTCTAATCACTGGTATAGTTGTTGCTTAGTCTCCTAATGACAATATTGCCTTGAGTTTTACTTTTACAATGAGCAATTGTTTCTCCTTTCAAAGCTTTTGATATAGTTGAATGATTAATATTGTAATAACTTGCAATTTCTCTCAGATTTTTATGAGCGGATAGGATTCCGTTACTATCTACACAAATATAGTTTGCATGATTAATAAAATCTTTTAGAGATGCAATATCCATATATGAATAGTAAATAAGTTATATTTAACCTAGTTACTATGCTTAAAAAAACATCGCAAGATAGTATATTATGGAGAACTTAAACCTTGATATTGATTCGTATAGTTTAAAAGACTTAGTTAATTTATTTTCTTTGGAAAAACACTACTCAAGACATGCTGTTCAAGAAGGTAAAGATAAATTGCACCGTCAACTGCAAAATGTAGGTTCTTTAGGAAGTGAAAAAAAGAGAGAAATTGGAATGTTTATTGATAGTGCTGCTAGTAAGTTAGCTAATCTTAAAGGTAAGCCAGATGAAAATGAAGGAACATGGAGTCAAGAGTTTACCAATCTGGTTACGTCAGGAACACATTATGTAATAGAAAATCCAAATCTAGCTGCCGGGAAAAAGTCACAATATAGTGAAGGTAGAATAGCTGGTGAAGAAAGCTTTCCTGCTGGTTATTTGAATCCTATAAATGTAAAAACAACAATTACAGGTATGAATATAGATAGTCGTTTCAGAGATGATTATTATTCTACCCGATCTTCAAATTACGTTTTGCATCTTCCACAGCGTCAAAAGAAAGTTGTTTCACTAAGAATAGCTACAACTGAAATACCAGTTTCTTGGTATGCAGTATCAAGACG
>MDSZ01076782.1_pt1 | contig 18792 bp, 20 predicted proteins | sample 811201 | NCBI WGS metagenome assembly MDSZ01 (sample SAMN05326647, study PRJNA326480) | marine metagenome | isolation source: seawater | place: Indian Ocean: North | collected 2010
TAAAATTTTTCCATACGACCTTTCAATTCTTTTAGTTATATATTCAATTATTTTTTTCTCAATTTTTATTTGTCTATCTGAAAAATGTTTTAAAACTAAAGCAAAAATCATGTCATCATCGGGTTTTTCGATCTTTGCAAATATACAATTTTTCATTCGTGATCTTAAATCTGGAAGTGTAAAATCGATTGAATTTATAGGTTTAATGGAATTAATTATAAGATATTTATTAAATTGCTCAGCAAAATTAAATATTGAATATAAAATATTTTCATCTGCTACATATTCTAAATTATCTAAAATAATATTTTCATGAAATCTGATCTTATTAAAAAAATCATTATTTATTTCATCGTTTTTAATTATGATTGCCTTATTTTTTTTTTTTAAATATTTCAGATAAATGACTTTTGCCAGAAAATTTCTCACCATGAATATTTAAAACATTTTTTTCCCAATTGGGCCAAGTTTCGATTAAACTAAACGCAAAGTAATTACATTTTGAAATAAAAAAATCATCATAGGCAAAATTTTGCTCTAGTTCAAATTTTAATAACTCTTGGTTCAATTTACTCATCTATAGTCCATAAATTATTTTCCGTGAATACGTTTAAATTATATTTTTCAAATTCGTTTATTAGTTTATTTGGGGTGCTATTACTTAATATCGAAAAGGTAGTCACCTCGTTACTAAAATCAGTAATATAATAATTTTCAATTAATTCAATTTTACTCAAAATTTTTTTTATTTTTTCAATAAATTCAATATTTTGCGAACTTAGGTTTAATTTAATATTTAGTTTTATCGAGGTATTAATTAAGTTAATCTTTTTCCACTCATCGTCATATTTAGTTTTCATAATTTTAATTAGATCTAATACTTTTTCTTGTTTATTTAATTCAAATACTTGAAATTCTTGCTCGAAGTTTGATTGAATTGTATTTATATTTAATTTTGAAAATGTTTTTAAATTATCATTATCTTTCAAAAGAATAAATATTATATAATTTTCATTTAATTCATATTTTGAAATTATTTCATTAAAATCATAATTTTCTATGAAATTTATTCTTTCTTTAATTAATGTATAGTCCTCTAAATCTTCATTATGAAGAATATATTTTAGTAAAAATGTATTTTGTTCTCTTTGGTTCCAGTTTTTATAAAATGGGTTTTCATTAAATAAAAGCAAGCTATCTTTGTCTAAATTTATAAGTATTGGAATAAACAATACTTTTTTTTCAATCATTCTTGAATGAAAAATATTTTTTTTTCTTAAAAAAGATAATATTTTATTTTTATTAAAGTTGATTTCAAAATTACCATAATAATTATTATTTTCGAATCTTTCGTTTACTACTGAAAAACTTTCCACAAAACTTTTAATTAATTTTAAATTTTGATTTTTAAGCAGATCATAATTCTTTGAAACTGTTATTCTACTTATTAATACTCGAAAGGCTTTATTAAATGCTTTGTCAATTATTTCATCTTTGTTAAAATTTGCATTATATTCTTCTGAAATCTCGATATTTTCAATTTTATAGGTATTAGCATAGACATTGTTTGTGGAAAAAATAAATAAATAAATAAAAAATAATATAAAAAAATTGTATAGGAATATTTTAAATATTGTTTTCATAATTTATATGTCAAATAACTTAACATATGCAAAGAGTGGAGTTAACATTAGATCTGCTGACAAATTTGTTAAATATATATCTAAATTAACTTCGAAACATAGCAAAAATAAGAAGCTAGGTAACATAGGTAATTTTGGATCTATTACAAAAATACCGTCAAAATTTAAAAATGTTCACCTTGTTTCAAGCACAGATGGTGTTGGAACAAAAATTGAAGTTGCGAACGAGATCAACAAATTTGACACTATAGGTATTGACTTAGTTGCTATGAGTGTAAATGACATTTTAGTCCAGGGAGGTAAACCATTTATTTTTCTTGATTATATTTCTATAAATAAAATCATTCAAAAAAAATTAAAAAATATTCTTAAAGGAATTCATTATGGATGCAAAATAAGCAATTGTGAATTAGTTGGTGGTGAAACAGCAGAAATGCCTGGCACGTATTCTAAGGGTAAATTTGATATTGCAGGCTTCTGTGTAGGTTTAGTAGAAAGAGACAAAATATTAAAAAAAAACAACATTAAAAAAAATGATTTAATATTAGGGGTTCCATCATCTGGGTTACATTCAAACGGATTTTCACTTGTTAGATATGTTCTTAAAAAAAATAATGTAAAATACAAAAATAATAAACAATTAAGAAAATGGCTTTTGGAGCCAACAAAAATCTATGTTCAAGAACTAACAAAATTAATTGATTTAAAATTAATTAATAGCTGCGCACATATAACCGGTGGAGGAATAAAAGACAATCTATCTAGAATTATTCCCAAAGGAAAATGTGCAAAAATTAATCTAAATAAAATAAAAGTTAAAAAAGTATTTTCATGGTTAAAAGAGAATAAAATATCTGATGAAGAAATGTTGAAAACTTTTAATTGTGGTATTGGATTTATTTTAATTGTTAAGAAAAAAAATTTAAAAAAAATAAAAAAATTTTTTAAGAAAAACTATTCTCCTTATATTATTGGTGAAATAACTAATGGGAAATCTAAAGTAATATTAGATGGTAAAATCAATTGGTAAAAATAAAGTATTTTGCGCAGTTTTTATTTCTGGCCGTGGAACTAATTTAAAATCTATCTTTAAATATTCGAAAAAAAAATCTTCTAAGTTTGACTTAAAAATAGTTATAAGTAATAATTCTAATGTTGAAGGTATAAAATTCGCAAAAAAAAATAAAATCAGAACGAAAATAGTTACATATAAAAATAAAAAAAAAGCAGAAAAACAAATTTTAAATTATATGCATTATTATAATATTAAAATTATATGTCTTGCAGGATTTATGAAAATTTTAAGTAAGAATTTTATAAAAAAATTTAAGTATAAAATTATAAATATACACCCATCTTTGTTACCTAAATATAAAGGTCTTAATACGCATGAAAGGGCTATAAAAAATAATGATAAATTTTCTGGCTGCACTGTTCATTATGTTAATGAAAGATTGGACTCAGGAAAAATAATCTTAAAACAAAAAGTAAAAATATATAAAAATGATACTCCTAAAATTCTTGCAAAAAGGATTTTGAGAGCAGAAAATAGAATTTATCCTATAGCAATAAATAAAGTTCTTTTTAGGATTTAAAGAAAAAATCTATCTCAATTTTAGCATTTTCAGCACTATCTGATCCATGTACTGAATTTTTATCTATTGAAATACCATATTTTTTTCTAAGAGTGCCCTCCTCGGCTTTAGCCGGATCTGTTGCGCCCATTAATTTTCTATTTTCTTGAATTGCGTTTTCTTTTTCAAGAACCATAACTAGTATTGCCCCTGAGGATAAATAATTACATAGTTCATCATAAAATGGTTTTGATTGATGTACCTTATAAAACTCTTCTGCTTCATTTTTAGAAATTTGAATTTTTTTTTCATTTTTAATTGCAAAACCATTTTCAATAAAAGTTTTTTTTATTTCATCCTGTAAATTTCTATCTACTGCATCTGGTTTAATTATTGACAATGTTTGTTCTAAATTATTCATAATAGTCCTCCACTAATTTGTTTAATAGTCTCACACCATATCCAGTAGCTCCACTAGAATTTAGTGCCCCTCCATATTTCGAAAATGCCATGCCTGCTATATCTAAATGTGCCCATGGTGTATTGTTTAAAATAAATCTTTGTAAAAATTGAGCAGCAGTTATTGAGCTTGCTCCACCAACATAATTAATGTTCTGCATGTCTGCGTTTTTAGAATCCATAAGTCTGTCATAATTTTTATTTAGTGGTAGCCTCCAAACTTTTTCATCAACTTTAGATCCACTTTTATAAAGTTGATTAGATAAATTATCATTATTAGAAAATAATCCAGCGTGTTCTGAACCCAATGCTACTATGATAGCTCCTGTTAAAGTTGCAAGATCAATTATAAATTTTGGCTTAAATTTTTTTTCAGTAAAGGTCAAAGCATCTGCTAGCACTAATCTTCCTTCTGCATCTGTGTTTAATACCTCAATTGTTTTTCCACTATATGATTTAACTATATCGCCTGGTCTTTGTGCATTTCCTCCTGGCATATTTTCTACAAGACCTACTACTCCAATAGCATTAATTTTTGCTTTTCTAAGTGCAAAACTTTTCATAAGACCCGCTACTACAGCAGAACCTGCCATGTCATAGGTCATATCTTCCATAAATTTTGCTGGCTTCAAAGAAATTCCACCTGTATCAAAGCAAACTCCTTTACCAACAAAGGCCAGAGGTTTAGATTTTAATCTATCTCCATTCCACTCTATTGTAACTAAATACGAGCCCCTGATACTTCCTTGGCCGACACCAAGTAAAGCATTGCAACCCATTTTCTTTAATTTTTTTTTATCATAAACTGTTACTTTTAATCCAATTTTTTTTAATTTTAATAAACGTTTTGCATATTCATCTGGGTGCAAAATATTTCCGGGCTCTGAAACTAAATCTCTTGTAAAATTAACTCCATTTAAGATAGCATCCAACTTATTTGATTTCTTAAAATTATCTCTTTTATTTATTGATATACTAATTGTTTTAAATTTTTTCTTTGTCTTATAAAGATTGAAATCATAAGACTTTAGTTCTGCACCATGAAGAAATGAATTAAAAAAAAGTAAATTTTTATTTTTTAATGATTTAATTTTTGGTGCATTTACATAAATATCATGAATTTCATTTTTTTTTAAAAAATCAAAAAATTTTGCACCGAGTTTTTCAAACTCTATATCAGTATTTGTAGAAGTTAATAAAATTATAACTAATTTTTGATCAAAATCGTGGTCTAAACTATATATTTTATTAGTTTGTAAATTTGAATTTTTTTTTATCAAATTGGCTATTTTTTGATTAGTTTTGCTGTCAAATAATCCCTGAAATCCTTTCGTTTTAGCATCTGTCTCGACAAAAACAGCCGTGTTCTTATTTGAACTTTTTTTTTTATCTAAATAATTTATTTTTAGAGTCATTTGTATTAAATATAGTATAGGTTGTAGCTTATATGTTTCAAAAACAGAAATTTCAATGGAAAAAATAATATTTAGAAAGTTTTTTTTCGACTTATTAAGCTTTTTTTTAATTGTCTCAATAAGTCTATCTTTAATTACTTGGATAATACAATCTGTTAACTATTTAGATCTAATATCTAAAGACGGACATGGTTTTAAAATATATTTTGCATTTATAAGTTTAAATTTTCCAAAAATTTTTTCTAAAGTAATAATTTTTTCTTATTTTATAAGTTTGTTTTATATAATTCAAAAATATCAAGAAAATAATGAAATATTAATATTTTGGACAAACGGAATTAGTAAAATTAAATTAGTAAATTTTATTTTAAAAATATCATTTATTTTTGCAATATTGCAAATATTTTTTGTAAATTTCATTATTCCGAAACTACAAGATGAATCTAGAAATTATATTAGATCATCAAATATAGATTTATTTACCTCTCTAATTTCTGAAAAAAAATTTATCGATACTGTTAAGGATTTTACAATATTTGTTGATAAAATTGATGAACAAGGAAATTTTGAAAATATATTTATAAAAGACGCAGTTGATAAACTAAATACACAAATAATTACTGCACAATCTGGAAATATTATAGAAAATATGTCTGAAAAATTTCTTATTTTAAATTTTGGTCAAATTTTAGATCTTACCAATAATGATATTGATGAAACTAAAATAATTAAATTTAATAACACAACATTTAATCTTTCAAATTTTAAAACTAAAACTACAACCCATCCAAAATTACAAGAATTAAATTCAAAAATTTTATTTGATTGCTTTAAAAGTTTTTTAATTGGAAACAAAAAAGAATATACCTTGCCTAATTTTCAATGTTCAGAAAGAAGTGCAATTAAAAGTGCTAAAGAATTATTTCACAGGTCTATAAAGCAACTATACATAATTGCCTTGGGAGTTATTGCTACTTTTTTAATATTTAATAATTCCAAAAATGAGAAGTATTTATTATATAAAATTATAATTTTTTTTATAGGAATTTTCTTTATTATTCTTTCAGAAGTAAATTCTGAATTTTTAAATTTTTCATTGAGTAAAAATATTTTTTTTGGATTGTTTCCAATATTTTTTTTAGCAGTATTTTATTTATTGATTTTAAATTTTAATAATAAAAGATTTTAAATTTTATGTTAAACAAAATTTTTTTAAAACATTTATACTCTGTTTTTATTTCTAGATTTTTTTATATAACATTAATTTTTGCAAGTCTAATTTTTATTCTTAATATATTAGAAGAAATTAAATTTTTTGATAATAAACCCGATGTTAATATAGGCATACCTATTCTGCTTACATTTTTAAATTTACCATCAATTCTATTTGAAATATTTCCTTTTATAATTTTAATTACAACACAATTTTTTTTTATCAAATTTCAAGATAATTCAGAAATATTAATTTTTAAAAATAATGGTATTAATAATTTTAAAATAATTTCTTATCTGTCCTTATTAGTTTTATGTATCGGCATTTTAATTATAACTTTATTTCATCTATTATCTTCTAATATGAAACATAATTATTTAGAATTTAAAAATAAATACACAACAGATAATAAGTATTTAGCTGTAATTAATGAGAATGGATTATGGATCAAAGATAAATTGAATGAGCAAATTATGATAATACACTCTGATCATATTACAAAAAATATTCTTGAAAATGTAGTTATAACAACATTTGATAATAAATTTAGAAATGAAAAGAATATTATTGCAAAAAAGGCTGATATAAAAAATAAAGATTGGATTCTAAACGAAGTTTTAATTGTAGATAATTTTGGAAAAAAAGAAGAAAAAAAAACATATAATTTTGAAACCAACTTTGATTATATTAAAATCAATTCTTTGTTCTCTAACCTAGACTCACTTAGTATCTATGAATTAATTCAGCAAAAAAGGGACTTTGAGTCAGTTGGTATGGCAGTTTTAGACATAGACATCTACCTAAATAAAATTTTATCTTTACCTGTAAGCTTAATTTTATTTGTAATTTTGACATCAATATTAATGTTTAATATTAAATTCAATAAGTCCAAAACATTTATATTGATTGTTGGAATTCTTATGTCTGTGTTAATATATTATATATACTATTTTTTTGGTTTACTTGGCTCAAACAATAAAGTGCCAATTATATTGGCTATATGGTTACCAAATTTAATATTATTTTTAATTTCTTTGATTGGGATACTTAATATAAATGAAAAATAGTCTAAAATCATATCTCTCTTTATTAATATTTATTTTGCCATTTTTAACATTTGTACATTCTGTCTTCGCAGATGATATTTTAATTGATGCAAAAGAAGTGGATATAAAAGATAAAGGCAATTTAATAGTCGCATCAGGGACAGTGAAAATTACTGATGGATTACAATTAGAAATAAATGGCGATAATGCAGTTTATGATAAATCAAAGCAAATATTAGAAATTACAGGTGACGTAAGTTTTATCGATAAAGAAAATAATTATGAAGTTGAAAGTGACAGAATATTATTTAATAGGCTAAATAATACTGTTTACTCTTTAGATAATACCCTAATAAATGTTTTAAATAATAATGGAATACCAATTTTAAAAGTTAAAAGTAAAAATTCCTTTTTTAAACAAAGTTCAAAAACTTTGGAAATAAATAAAGAAGTAATATTGAAGGATGTAATGAATGACTATGAAATTTTCTCAGAAAAAATATTTTATAATCAAGATAAAGGAATAATTAAAAGTTTTGATGATACTAAAATAAACTACAAAGATGATTACCTAATAATTTCAAATGAAATTATTTATGACAATAATAAAAAAACATTATCTTCAAAAAATGCAACACAAATAATAGATAATAACGACAACAAAATAATTTTATCTAACTTTAATTTAGATTTAAGTAAAAAAATTCTTAAAGGTGAACAAATGGCTTTGGTTGATAATGAGGAAAACAATTTTGAATTATCAAAAGGATTTATAAATTTAGAAACCAATGAAGTAATTGGTTCTGATTTTGTTTTAAAATTAAATAAAAATACTTTTGGAAATATAGAAAATGATCCAAGATTTTTAGGAAAATCACTTATTAACAATAAAAATGAAACTATTGTTAAAAAAGGTACATTTACAACTTGCAAAAATGTTGAGGGGAAGTGTCCAGCGTGGTCTATATCAGCAGATGAAATAAAGTTAGAAAAAAATAAAAAAAGAATAGAATATAAGAATGCTTGGATTGAATTATACAATATGCCTGTTGCCTATTTTCCATATTTCTTTCATCCCGACCCATCTGTCGAAAGACAATCTGGTTTTCTTTTTCCACAATTTATTAATAGTAGTAACTTAGGTTTTTCCACCCAAATTCCATATTTTAAAGCCATAGATATAGACAGAGATATTACATTATCACCAAGAGTTTACTCAAATAATAATTTATTTATTCAATCAGAATACAGACAAGTTTTTAAAAATTCAAAATTAATTACTGATTTAAGTTTAAATAAAAAAGACTCAACAAGTACACATTTTTTTGGAAGTTTGTTGGGTGAATTTGAAAATTCTTTCTACGAAATGAAAATTCAAACCGTCAGCAACAAGGATTATCTTAAAAAATATCAAATTTCTTCACCATTAATAAGTGACAGAGGAGTTTTGAATTCATTTTTATATTATGAAAAAAATACTGATAATTATAACTTTTCTACAAATTTTAATATAATAGAGGATTTATCAAAATCTAAAAGTGATAGATATGAATATGAATTTCCAAATTATAAATTAACCAAAGAAATATATTCTAAAAATAACTTTTTCAATGAATTTCACCTTAATTCTCAAGGAAATTATAAAAAATTTAATACAAATGTTGATGAGGCTGAAATAGTTAACGATTTTATATTTATCCAAAATAAAGAAGATATTTCAAGGAATCTACAAACAGACTTAAGTTTTCTGGTTAGAAATATTAATACATATGGAAATTTATCTGACAAATATAAAGACAAAGATGATTATAGATTTATAAATTCTTTTTTATTAAATTTAAAATATCCCCTTTTTAAAAAACTTGAAAACAGTGAGAGTTATTTAACTCCAATTGCATCATTACGATATAGTCCAAATAAAGGACTTAATTTAAAAAATGAGAAGCAAATATTAAGATATGAGGATCTTTTTCAACTAGATAGAATTAATAATAAAACTACTGAGTCTGGGGGGTCAATAACAGTGGGAATGGAATATAAAAATATTGAAAAAAATAATGACAACATACAGTTAGGTATTGGAATTAATTTTAGAGAAAATGAAGATAATGATATTCCAGATAGTTTATCTTTAGGCCAAAAAACTTCTGATATTATTGGATATTCTGGAATTAATATTACAGATAACTTATCATTTAAATATAATTTCTCCATTGATCAGAATTTGAGTGGAACAAACTACAGTCTTATATCATTAAATTACAATCATAATCTTTTTAAAACATCTTTCGAATATATGGAAAAAAGTCAAAACATAGGTGATGAAAGCTATTTAAAAAATTATACTGAATTAGTAGTTGATAAAAGAAACTCTTTAGTTTTTGAAACAAATAGGAATATAGATAAAAATCTTACTGATTATTATGATTTAATTTATAAATATAAAAATGACTGTTTAGAAGCTTCAATAGTTTACAACAAACAATTTTATAATGAGGAATCTATAAATTCTGAAAAAAATATTTTCTTTAAGATTTCATTTATTCCTTTTGGTACAGTCAATACTCCTAATTTAAATGACTAATAATAAACTTAAACAACTATGTTTAATAATTTGTTTTTTTTTTAATTTTGAAAACTTAGCTTTATCGAAAATAAAGTTAGAAATCCTTTATAAAATTAATAATGAAATTGTTACTAATATTGATCTAGATAATGAAAAAAAATTTTTACAATTTTTAAATCCAAATTTAGTTAATTTATCTGACAAGCAGATGGAAAATATTTCTAATAACTCATATAAAAATAGAAAAATAAAAGAAATTGAATTAAAAAAATTCTTTGATCTATCTAAAATTGATTTAGGAAATATTTATATCGAAAATTTTTTAACATCAACTAATAGTAATAAAGATATATTGATTTCAAGTTTAGATAAAATTAATTTAGAATATAAATATTTTTATAATAATTTTTTAATTGATAATTTATGGAGGGAATATATTTTTAATAAATTCAAATCAACAATTTATATAGATAAAAACGACTTAAGAAATCAAATAGAGGAAAAAAATAAAGAAATTGAAGAATTAAATTTAAGTGAAATTATTTTTGAAATTTCACCAAATATGTCCTTTGATGAATTAAGTAAAAAAATCTATTCAGAAATAGATACATCAAGTTTTGAAGCTGCTGCAAGTATATATAGTATTTCCGAAAGCAAGGACTTTGGTGGAAAGCTAGGCTGGGTTAAATCAAATCAAATAACAAAAGAAATTTATGATATAATAAGAAAATCTAAAGAAATAACAAAACCTATGAAAATAGATCGTGGGTATTTAATAATTAAAATAAATGAAAAAAGAAAAATAAATCAAGAAATAGATTTTGAAGAGGAATTATCTAAATTAATAAAAATTGAAACTGAAAAGAAACTTAACAGGTTGGGATATATATATTTTAACAAAATTAAAAAGAGAATATTTATAAGTGAAAAATAAAAAACCTTTACTAATTGTTTTAGGAGAACCAAATAGTGTATTTGTAGAAATATTGTCTAAAGTATTTAGAAATTACTCATTAAAAAAAAAAATAAATTATCCTATTATTTTAATTGGCTCAAAAAAATTATTTCTTTCACAACTAAAATTATTAAAAAAAAAATTATTATTTCAGACTATAGAAAAAAATGATTTAATTAGAATAAGATTAAAAAAAAAGATCTACTTTTTAGATGTTCATTATAATTTTAAGAAAGCATTTGATAAGATTTCAGCTAAATCTAGAAGATATATAGATGAATGTTTTAGTCAATGTTTTAATATATTGTACTCAAAAAATTGTAATTTCATCATCAATGGACCAGTATCAAAAAAACATTTTTTAAAAAAAAAATACCCAGGGGTAACAGAATATATTTTTGATAAATCGAAAAAGAAATTATCTTATAGGCCTGTGATGTTGTTATATAATAAAACATTATCTGTTTCTCCTATTACTACTCATATACCTCTAAAAAAGGTAAGCAAAAATATAAATAAAAAAATTATTATTAATAATGCAAGTACAATAGATAATTTCTATAGAAAATACTTAAAGCGCAAACCTAAAATAGCAATCCTTGGACTAAATCCTCACTGCGAAACGAATTCAATGTTTAATGAAGATGATAAAATCATTAAACCGACTGTAAAGACATTAAAGGAAAAAAATATAAATATAACTGGTCCTTTTCCTTCAGATACTTTTTTTTTAAAAAAAAATATTGAGAAATATGACTGTGTTATTGGTATGTACCACGACCAGGTTTTAACGCCTTTCAAAACCTTATTTGGGTTTGATGCTTCAAATATAACTCTCGGGCTTCCCTTTTTAAGATTATCAGTTGATCATGGGCCAAATGAGCGGATGATGGGTAAAAATATATCTAATACAAAGTCTTTAGAGAACATTATAAAATTTGTAAATTTAACAAAATGAAAATTTTGCCAAAAAAGTCTTTGGGGCAAAACTTTTTAATTAATAAAGAAATTATTAAAAAAATTGTAGAAGAAGGCCAAATTAATCATGAAAGTTTTGTTTTAGAAATAGGCCCTGGCACAGGAAATTTAACTGAGGAAATATTAAAAAACAATCCAAAAAAATTTTTAGCTATAGAAAAAGATAAAAATCTTTATTTAGCTCTTAAGAAAAAGTTCAAATCTAATTTAGAGCTTATAAATCAAGATGTTCTCAAAATAGAATGGGAAAAAATAATTGGAAATAACTTTGTTGTTTTTGGAAATTTACCATACAATATATCTTCTCAAATTCTAGTTAATTGGATTAGATTAAATAAATTAAATAAAATATTTAGAAGATTTATTTTAATGTTTCAAAAAGAGGTTGCTGACAGAATTAATGCAGATCTTAACTCTAATAAGTATGGCAGGCTTGCAATCTTAACAAGTTTAAAATTATCTTCAAAAAAAATAATGGATATAGAGCCTGAAAACTTTTTTCCCAAACCAAAAGTAAAAAGTTCTGTTTTATGTTTTGAACCAAATAATACCTTATATAATTTTAAAGATATTAAAAGTTTAGAAAAAGTTACTGATATTTTTTTTCAAAATAAAAGGAAAATGATAAAAAAACCCATAAATATTTTATTTAAAAACCCATCAAGATTAATTCAAAAACTTAGATTGAATGAGAAGTGTAGGCCTCAAAATTTAGATGCGTTAACTTATTTTAAAATTTCTGAGGAATTTGAAAATCAGTAAATCTTTAAATCAAAGTTTTTACGAATTTTTCAATTTTTAATTTATTATAATTAATCTTATCTTCTAAATAACCAAGTATTTCCTTATAACATTCATCTAAATTTTCGTTAATTACTACAAAATCATAGTCAACCCAGTGCAAGACGTCTTTATCAAATTGTTGCATTCTCATTTTAATTACTTCATCATTGTTCTCTCCTCGAGACACTAATCTTTCTAACAAAGCCTCTTTGGATGGAGGTAAAATAAAAAAAGATATTAATTTATACTTTAATGGTTGGTTTTTGATTTGTTGTGTTCCTTGCCAATCTATATCAAATAAAACATTATGACCATTTTCTAAGTTTTTAAAGACTTGATCTTTTGTTGAGCCGTAAAAATTCTTAAATACATTTGCGTATTCCAAAAAAGATTGTTCTTTAATTAGTTTTTTAAATTCTTGTTGTGATATAAAATTATAGTCAACACCATTTATTTCATTTGCCCTTGGTTCCCTTGTGGTATGGGATATCGATATTTTAAATTTTTTATCTCTAGATATTTTTTTGACTAAAGTAGTTTTACCAGCTCCAGACGGTGATGATAAAATTATCATTTTTCCGTCTTTGGATTTAGACATTAAAATCTAATTTGCTTTGCTCTCTATAAATTTAATTGCATCACCGACTGTAAGAATTTTCTCGGCTTCACTATCTGAAATTTCTGAACCAAATTCTTCTTCAAAAGCCATTACTAATTCAACTGTATCTAAGCTATCTGCTCCTAAATCATCAATGAAACTTGACTCTTCGGTCACCTTAGCTTCGTCTATACCTAAGTGGTCTGCAACAATTTTTTTTACTTTACTTGAAATATCATCTGCCATGGTATTTTTCCTTTTTTTACGTTAATAGTTATTTAGATATGTTTGTCAACTAAAATACATGCCTCCATTAACATGTATGGTTTCGCCAGTTATATAATTTGACATTTCTGAGCACAAAAAGGCTGCACAATTAGCTATATCCTCCGGAGTTCCAAATCTATCCAAAGGTATTTTTTGTTTAAGTTGATTCTTATATTCTTCATTAATTTTTTCAGTCATCGCAGTATCTATAAATCCGGGTGCAATACAATTTACCGTGATATTTTTTTTTGCATATTCTAAAGCTAGACTTTTAGACATAGAATTAATTGCTCCCTTTGAGGCAGCGTAATTCACTTGTCCTAAATTACCAGTATGCCCAACCACAGACGTAATATTTATAATTTTACCAAATTTTTTTTTTAACATTTTTTTTATAGTATATTTTGAAAGCAGAAAGGATGATGTCAAATTAATTGCTATAACTTTATCCCATTCTTCTTTATTCATTCTTATTGTAAGATTGTCATTTGTAATACCTGCATTATTAATCAGAACATCTATTTTTTCACCGAATTTTTGATGACATTTATCGATAAAATTTTCTAGTTCTTCATGGGCAGAAATATCTTGTTTGATTGAAATTGTATTATTATATTTATTCTTTAGTTCTTCTAATTTTTTTTCATTCGTGCCTGTAATTATAAGGTTGGCTTTTAAAGATGATAATGTCTCAACAATAGAATTTCCTATTCCACCAGTTGCACCTGTTAAAATAATATTTTTATTTTCTAAATTTATCATAAATTAATGTCTTGAATATCTTCAAGTGTGTCAATATTCAATACTTTTACTTCTTTATTAATCCTTTTAATTAAGCCTGATAATACTTTTCCAGGGCCTATTTCTACAAATGTTCTGGTTCCTTCTGAAATCATATATTCAATACTTTCTCTCCATCTAACTGGACTTTCTATTTGTTTAATTAATAATTCTTTAATCTCATTAGGGTTTTTATACTTAGTTGCTGTAACATTTGATACAATTTTAAAATTTGGGGTTTCAATCTTCTGATCAATGATTATTTTTTTCATTTTTAAAGTTGCCTCCCGCATTAATTCACAATGAAATGGAGCACTTACTGGCAGTTTGATGTTTTTAATTTTTTTTTCTTTAAGAAACATCGAAAATTTTTCTAATTCGTTATTGTATCCGCTAACAATCAATTGACCATTGGAGTTATCATTTGCAAGATAATATTTTATCTGATCTGAGGTTTCATTACTAATTTCTTTTAATTCATTACTTGAAATTCCTAGAACTGCTAACATTCCACCTTCTCCTAATGGTACAGCTGATTGCATAAATTCTCCTCTATATTTTAATAGATACAAACCTTGCTCTAGTGTCAGTGAATTTGCTGCAGTTAAAGCTGTATACTCTCCTAATGAATGACCGGCAAAAAAACTAAATTTTTTATCAAAAAAATTTGTTTCATTTCTCAATACATCACAAATAGCACAACCAATCAAATATATAGCAGGTTGAGTAAAAGTGGTTTGTCCTAATTTATCTTGTGGTCCCTCAAGTATTAACTTTGACAAATTATAGCCAATTATCTCGTCTGCTTTTTTGAAAAGTAGTTTTATATAATCATATTTATTATACAAATCAGATCCCATTCCTACTTTTTGAGATCCTTGTCCTGGGAAAACTACTGAAATCATTATAAATCTTTGTTAATTTTTAAGTTGTAATTAAAAATTTATAATAGTATATCCTGTCATTTTTTAAACTATGAATTTTTACGAACACACAATTATTGCTAGGCAAGATATTAGCCCATCACAGTTAAAACAAGTTGAAGATAAGTATAAAAAGATCATTGAAAAAAATGATGGTAATCTTCTAAAAACAGAAAATTGGGGATTAATGAACTTATCCTACTTAATCAAAAAGAATAAGAAAGGTAATTATATTCACTTTAAAATTGAGGGCAGCGGAAAAACTATAACTGAATTAGAAAAAAACGAAAAAATAGACAAAAATCTTCTAAAGTATTTAACTATAAGAGTTAAAAAGATAGATATGGAGACGAATTATTTTGAAAAGAATAATGAAGAAAAAGAAATTAAAAACAAAAGTGAATAACGAAAAATAATTATGAAAAATAGGAAATTCAAGAAAAATTCAAACCAAAGCAGTTTTGCTAAACTAAGTATCTTTCAAAATCAAAAATATAAATTTAAAAAAAAATGTCCACTTTCTGGAAAAGGTGCTCCAAAAATAGACTATAAAAATATTAAGCTTCTAAAAAGATACACTTCTGAAAATGGAAAAATATTACCCTCAAGAATAACATCAGTTAGTCTTAAAAAACAAAGAGAACTATCTTTATCAATCAAAAGAGCGAGAAACTTAGCTTTAATATAAATCAAGTTATGAAAATAGTATTATTAGAAAATTTGAGAAAATTAGGAAATATAGGAGAAATCATAAATGTAAAAAGGGGGTATGCTAGAAATTTTTTAATCCCACAAAAAAAAGCATTATTTGCCTCAGAAAAAAATATCAAAGAAGTTGAAAAAATTAAAACTGATCTTAATAAAAAAGATCAGGAAAAGAAAAAAAAAGCTAAAGAAATTTCAGAAAAACTTAAAAATAAGATTTTTGAAATTAAAAAACTTGTAACTGAAAATAATGAACTTTATGGATCTGTAAAACCTTCTGAAATTTCAAAAATTCTTAAAGAAAAAGAAGATATAGATTTAAGTTCTTCTTTAATTCAACCTACTAAAGAAATTAAAAGTATAGGTGATTTTAAAGTAATTTTAAATTTACACTCAGAAATAGAGACATTTATAAAAATTAAGGTTACAGCTGAAGAAATAGTTAAATAGTTATACATTTTTTTCCCCATACTGATTTAATGTTGAGTACATTAATAATTTAAATTATTTATTATGCATGGAAAAACTAAATTTAGTCAAAGAAACTTTTGATCAACTTCCAAATAATATTGAAGCAGAGCAGGCTGTTCTGGGATCGCTACTAGTATCAAATGAAATATTTGATGACATCTCTCCTATAATTAACAACAATAATTTTTTTGATCCATTGCATCAAAAAATATTTTCAGCTATTGAAAAGCTAATATTTAGTGGAATGTTAGCAAACCCTATTACGTTAAAAAATTTTTTTGAAAATGAAAAAGATGATATAAATATTCCAGATTACTTAATTAAAGTAACTAAATTTTCTTCGTCATCAAGACAAGCTATCGAATATTCAAAGTTAATTTATGACCTTTTTGTAAAAAGAGAATTAATTAAAATTTCAGAAAATTTAGCTTACTCTGCTAAATCAAATGATCTAGATAAAGATGGAAAAGTTATTATCGAAGATACTGAAAAAATATTATTTGATTTAGCTGAAAAAGGAAATTTTAATTCATCATTAGTAAAGTTTGACGAAGCCATGAAGCAAACTATTGAGATGGCGTCAATAGCATATAAAAATGAAGAAGGAATAGTTGGGGTACCAACTGGTTTAACTGAATTGGACGGAAGACTTGGCGGACTTCACAAATCTGATTTAATTATAATAGCGGGTAGACCATCTATGGGAAAAACTGCTTTAGCAACAAATATAGCCTTCAATGCAGCTAAAAAAATTCAAGAAGATGAAAAAAAATCCTGTGTAGCATTTTTTTCGTTGGAAATGTCGTCAGAGCAATTGTCTACAAGAATAATTGCTGAACAATCTAGAATTAAATCTAATGATATTAGAAGAGGAAAGATTTCAGAGGAACAGTTTGATAAATTTATTGAAACTTCAAAAAATATTTCGGAGTTACCATTATATATTGATGAGACTCCAGCAATTTCAATTGCTGCATTAAGTAATAGGTCCAGAAGAATAAAAAGGCTCTTCGGTTTGGACCTTATTGTTATTGATTATATTCAATTAATGAGAGCTAATTCCGCAAGAGAAGGTAGAGTTCAAGAAATCTCCGAAATTACTCAAGGATTGAAAGCTTTGGCTAAGGAGCTTAGTGTTCCAGTTCTTGCACTGTCTCAACTTTCTAGAGCTGTAGAACAAAGAGATGATAAAAAACCACAATTATCGGATTTAAGAGAATCAGGATCCATAGAACAGGATGCTGACGTAGTTATCTTTGTATACAGAGAAGCTTATTACTTACAAGGCAAAGAGCCGAGACCAGCAACAGTAGAACATGCTGAGTGGCAAGCAAAAATGAATGAAGTGTCACATTTAGCTGAATTAATTATTCAAAAACAAAGGCACGGCCCTACAGGGAATATTATGCTTGAATTTGAAGCAATGTTTACCAAATTTAAAGATCTTCAAAATTCTTAATTAAAATTATATAAGCTAATAATCAATGTTAGCTCAAATTTATAAAAAAAATATAATAGAAAAACCTAAGTTTATTTTTTTTATTCTAATTTTTTTATTTATTTTATTTCTTTATAACTCTAAAAATTTTAGACTTGATGCTTCTTCAGAAACACTTCTTATAGAAGGTGACCCAGATTTAAAATATTTAAACGAAGTTAATAAGAGATATGGATCTAAAGAGTTCCTTGTATTAACTTTTTCTCCAAAGGAAGATATGACTTCTGATAACTCAATAAATAATCTTTTAAGTTTAAAATATAAACTACAAAGCTTAGATTGGGTCTATGGAGTTGTTACAATATTAGACCTGCCTTTATTAAATATCAAAGATGAAACTCTTACTGAAAAACTTCAAAATTTTAGTACACTTAAAAGCGAAGGTATTGATAGAGATGAAGGTTTTAAAGAAATATTAAACAGCCCCGTTTTTAGAAACTTTGTAATTAGTGAAGATGGAAAAACAACAGGTATAATTGTTTATCTTAAGCAAAAAGAAATTGAACCAATATTTAAAACTAATAAAGAAAAAGAAATATTTAGAGATAATATTAAAAAAAAAAATCACCAGAATATTTTAGAAATCAGACAAGTTATAGAGGGATATAAAAATGTAGCAAAAATCCATTTGGGTGGAATACCAATGATTGCTAATGACATGATGGCTTTTATTAAAAGTGATATAGTAATTTTTGGCCTAGGTGTTTTAATATTTATAATTTTAACTTTGTGGTATGTGTTTAGAAAATTAGTTTGGATTGTTGTTCCTATTTCAAGTTGTTTGTTATCTGTCATAGTTATGACAGGTCTACTTGGAATTCTTGGATGGAAAGTTACAGTAATATCATCAAACTTTATTGCACTAATGTTAATATTAACAATGGCAATGAATATTCATATGAGCACTCGATTTCTTCA
>MDSZ01243856.1_pt1 | contig 18792 bp, 20 predicted proteins | sample 811201 | NCBI WGS metagenome assembly MDSZ01 (sample SAMN05326647, study PRJNA326480) | marine metagenome | isolation source: seawater | place: Indian Ocean: North | collected 2010
CCTATAGTGACCAATCAATCTAGGGCACGGGCGCTTGCTGCCCTATATCGGGGCGAGAGCATCTCTCGATGGCTACCCGATAGCCGAAACAGCTTCCGTATCTACGATGACATTGTAAATACGCCCTATTTTCAGGCCCAACTAAAGGCTCGGCGGGCGATCAAGCGTATTCCGCGCCCCATCTACACCCCGGGCGTAGTATTCCCTACTATCGAGGCCAAGAGGGAGTGGGAATCTACCGATTCCATGGATACACGCTGGTTATCGCGCCACAGATCCCAGTTACAGAAACTAAACCCCAAAGATATTTGCACATGGTCAAGGCTTCCACTCCGTGTGCCGGTATATGATAGAGATGACCCAGAGGTGAAACGTGAACTTCGACGACGCGCTAGAAAACGACGACAACGGGCAGCTACCCGCAGTAGCCAACCCTGATGGGCAAATGGAAATACCCAATCTGGACGCCCTGCTTACCGATAAGCGGGTGCGCTCAGTAGAGGATGTACTCGATTACGCATCTACATGCGCTCTCGCAGTGGCTAAGGGGAATGTTCCGGCCAAACTTAGTAAGGAACTAAGGTTGTGGGGCGAGTTGATGTACTCATGCGTCCAAACGCAGAACATCACTAACGGTGATGGGGATGTAAACTTCATCGGGCAGTTGATTCAGATCGCAGGTAACCCGGAGGCACCGACACTCGCTTCGGCTGCGAAAACGATAGACGTAAAGCCTGAAGAGGTACCTACTATCGTACCGGAAAAGGTGGCTGCTAATGAGTAGTAAGCCAACGTCTTCAACGGGCCTATCTGGGGGCGCGGGGGTACCGTCAAGTGGTCAGCAGCCGAACCTTGATGCGGCTCAGCTACTTCGCTTCCTACAGTCCCCGTCCAAGTCGCTCCCGGCTTTTGGTCAAGTACATGACCAACGAACGGGTCAGTTCGTGCCATACGACCCTTACCGACTGACGAAGACGTTGCAAGCAGAAATCTTGGATTACCTTTCAAATCCACCACTTACGAATACGGGTCAGACAAAGTTTCTCACTGTGCTGACGGCGCGTCAGATGGGTAAGTCACTCACATCTGAGTATGGATGCTACCCAAAAGCAGCGTTTACACCCGGGCACGACCATGTGTGCATTGCGGATACTAAGGATCGCGCAGAGTATCTCCATAAACGTGTTCACCATTTGCATGAACGCTGGCCCGGTAAAGTACGCAGCCGTACAATCCCCAATCGAGAAGCGAGGCAGTTGACCTTTCGCCCTATGCAGGGCGGTAAGATGCGCGTTCTTTCCGCAGAAACAGGTGCGGTAGGTATCGGTCAGTCACCTGACTCCTTCCACGCATCTGAGTGCGCATTCTGGGCGGACTTCGCCGGATCCATGTTCTTGATTTGGCCATCCCTGATGAACCGGGACCATGCTCTTGCTATCTTCGAGTGTACGCCATGGGAAGCTCGCAGCGATTGGCACCATCACTGCCTCGAAGCCAAGAATGGTGTGGGTCGTCACACATACTTGTTCAAACCATTTTGGGATGGAGAACTTAATCAACGTCCATGGGATCCTACATGGACATTAGAAAACGAAGAAATAGATCTGCTAAACCGATATGGGTCTGAGGGTCTCGGCAAGGAGCATCTAGCTTTCCGTCGCCTAATCATGTCCACAGACGTAAAGATTCGACGTAACCCAGAGTTCTTCCGAGTCTTTTACCCATTCGACGACCTCAGTTGTTGGATTGCTTCGGCCCAGTCAGCGATTCCCGGACATGTTCTTGAGAAGCATCAGAAGACCGCAACCACTCGATGGCGTGGTCCGTACATGGAGTATGAGCAGCCCGAAGCCGATGCTCGATATGTGATGGGTGTTGACCCTTGTGGTCATGCTGCCCGAGATCACGCATCATTCCAAGTGCTCAAAGTCTACAATGGGGAATGGACTCAAGTTGCTACGTATGCAGACCATTCAGATCCAGTCATCTTTACTAAAGCATTAGCCAAGACCGCAAAGAAGTACAACAATGCTCTCATTGTTGTTGAGTCCAACGGTGTTGGGCAGTCTATCCTCGCGTTGCTCCGCGACTGGGGCTACTCAAACATCTTCTATGAAAAACTGAAGCGTCCGGGTTTCACCACTACGGCTAAATCAATCGATGAGTGTATGGGCTGGTTGACCGATGCGCTGATAGATGATCTCATTTTGCGCGACCAAGGGACTGTAGAGCAGTTGCTTAGCTACAAAAATGACAAACGCATTGAAGAGAATCCCAACTCAGAGATTGCTCGGGGCGGAGCAAGTCGTAGACGGCGTGAGCGTCACCACTGGGATAAAGTTTCGGCTCTAATCATGGCAGTAGTCGGTGCCCGCGCCCTTCCCCGCCGTAGCAAACCACAGGCAGAGAACCCCGACAAAGATGATAATCTTGTACTGTTTCCTACATGGAACAGTTGGAATGAGTATCAAACATCCGTTAGTCAGGATAAATCACGTTCTAACCGATTGCCTAAACCCGGTGGAACATGGTACAGAAAAGGACCAAAGTGGAGATAAGTAATGCCCGGATTGTATGAAAATATTCATAAGCGCCGAAAGAGCGGTAAACCGATGCGTAAAAAAGGCGACAAAGGCGCTCCTACTGATCAAGATTTCAAAAATGCTAGAAAGACTGCGGTAAAAAACGCACTAAACAAAAGGAAGAAGAAAAATGCCTGAAGGTATTGGATACGGCATGAAAGTGGATCTTGAGCCCGCTGTAGAAAAAAAGAAGCCCAAGATAGAAGTCATGAGCCTAAAGCAAGCTACAAAGAAAGCTGCTCTTAGCGCGTTGGATAAGAAGAAAAAGAAAGACGAACAGAAAAAATCCGAGTGACCATGAGCCATATTCCGCATAAAGAGGCGCGGATGATGGCAGTTTGCCATGCAATGGGCCGCCATTCTCCTCCGCAATCAGACTGGAAGGTAGAGACAGAGGGAGACCTCTCTACCCTTACTTCTGGTCAGATGCGTGAGGCTGAAGGCAGAACTGAGCAGCCGCTAGGTTTGACGTTCAAGGAAGATGCTAAGGATATTTATGTCCAGTCAGTTGAGATCCCTGAGCAGATGCGCGGCATGGGCATTGGTACTCAGCTTTACATGGAAGCATTGCGCTACGCCAAGGACAACAAACTCGGTTTTAAGAGCGGAGTAAGTCCAGACCCTAGCGCACTTCGGGTCTATACAAAGCTCATGAAAATGGGCGTCCCCCTTACCCAACAGTTTGTAGAGATGAATGGGAAACGAATGACTCAGCTTTCTATTGACGGAAATGATCTTGCTAACGTAGACCTAGAGGCAAAAAATGGCTGAATCTCACGCATCCGCTCGTTCTCGTGCGGTCAAAAATGCCTTAAAGCGTGCCGGTGTCAGTAAGATGAACTCGCCCAAGGGGACACCGAGTCATGGATCTAAGAGCCACGTCGTTGTAGCAAACTGCAACGGTAAGCCCAAAGTGATCCGTTTTGGAGAGAAAGGCGCAAGTACAGCCGGTAAGCCCAAGTCGGGCGAGTCGGAGCGCATGAAGAAGAAACGGGCCAGCTTCAAAGCTCGCCACGCAAAAAATATCAAGAAAGGCCCATGCTCAGCAGCGTATTGGGCAAACAAGGTAAAGTGGTAGATGGCACTTACGGGAAAACAGATTCGGGACTTAATCAATGTTCACAAAACCAGATCGTCTCACGAGCGTAAAACATGGGATCGGTATTTGCGTTATTACCGATCTGAGTATTGGGGTCAGAACAAAGACACGCGGGCGGTCCTCGAAGATTCCGATGTGGCTGTTGAAACAAACTATCCATACTCCTTTGTGGATTCAATGGTCAGTTCGATTGTCCCCCCGAACCCCCAAGTAACTGTAGTTGCTCGCCATAAGCTAAAGAAAGATCACGCAAAGTATCGAGAAGCGCTGGTTAATGATACGCTCAAGCGCGTCCGGGCATCCCACCTCCTCTGGAGGTTGGCCACATACACATCTGTATATGGTCGGGCAATCATGAAAGCTGTGTGGCGTTTCTCTCGGAAGCGTGTCGAGTTCCGTATCATTGATCCAAGATTTGTTTTCTTCGATCTCTCGGCTGAGCGATGGGAAGACATCCGCTATCTTGTAGAAGTCACTACGCTGACGCGAGAAGAGTTCAATCGTCGATCTAAAGCTCCTCGTGATCCTAGTAAGCCGAGGGGTAAGCGGCGTTACGACCCAGAGGTAGCAAAGAAAGCAAGCTTCGGTAGCTACCCAAGCTGGCTAAAGCCTGCTCTTAAGAAGAACCGCGACATCAGTTCTGAAGCATTTGAGTGGGTTACGGTCTACGAAGTCTATGACTACGTTGGGAATAAGTACTACCACTACCTAGCTGACGAAACTAAACCGTTGTTTGTAGATAGTCTTCCCTATCGATTTGTTCGTAATCAGTATCAGTTGCTGACGTTCAATGACAATATGCAGAGTCTTGAAGGCATTTCAGACATTCAGCTTATTGACCGTCAACAACAAATGCTAAATGAGTTGGATACTCTTGAGTTGCGCCATGCACAGTCATCTATTCCAGTAACTCTATTTCAGGCTGGTCTTGTAGATAGCCCCGGCGCTTTTGTGAAAGACCTTCTAGAAGCGACAAGTCCGGGCGATGCTGTAGCAATCCACGCTAAGCCCGGAATCGGCATTGGCGATATTATCGCCAATACACCGACAACAGCGTTGTCCCCTAGTTTTGGGACAATGCGAGACCGCATTACTAAAAATATCGAGTTTACGTTGGGTCTGCCTCAGTTCCAACGGGGCGTGGTTGGTGTAGCAGATGTGGCGACTGAGGTAGCTCTAGCAGAAACGGCTGTTCGGACACGTAATGGACGACGCCTACAGGCTGTCCAAGCTGTGATCGAATGGATGTGCCACGCTACCGTTGGGCTATATGAAGAGTTTTTGGATGCAGAAAGCAATATTCCAATCCGACTAACTGGGCGACAAGAAGCGTTGATGGTTACTCGGCGAACAATGGGAACCCGAGATCCTGCTGGAGTTAAGCAGACCATTTCTCAGGAAGACCCTATGGATTATGATTACGATGTAGTCCCATATTCTCCGACTGAGAATAGCCGAACAATCCAACTTAGAAACTTGTCTCAAGTGTTGGATTTGCTTTCAGCGTCAGCAGATGTAGACAAGCGTCGATTGGTAGGGACAGTGATTGATTTGCTCAATCTAGATCCTGACCTTCTCATGTCTCCAGAAGAAAAAGCTCAGATGGAACAACAGATGATGGCAGCCCAAATGGGCCAAGCAGAACCACAAAAACAACTTCCGCAAGTTAATCAACGAAATATTCGTGATACAACTACAGCGGGAGGCCCGATCGCTACGACTGGGCCGAGAGTTGTTTTACCCACTGGCGCGGCTGGTGGTCCCGGTGATCCAGCACCGAAAAGGAAATAAACATGGCAGACCTCAATCGTGATCCCGGATTCCCGCAGCCTGAAGGTGATGCTTCCGGCCCCGCCCCTACTCCCGCAATGAATCTTACTACTATCCAAGAAAGATTGGCGAAAGCGTTTCGACAAGGAAACATGGGAGAAGTCGCCCGCCTGAATGCTTTGGCTAAAGAAATCCAAACACGTTTGGTCAAACAAAGTCGAACTGACCCTCGATTCACTCGCGTTCAAATGAATCCAGAAGCCGCTTCAGAAGAAGATCGAGCATATGCCGATGCGCTAGTCCGCAATCTTGGCACAATCCGGCAAATGGTAGAAACTACTAATGCTGCAAGTGACTTTTCTGAGGGTCCAAGTGTTGGGGAAGAAGTTGCAGGTGTAGCGGCTGCTGGCGCAGCCGGTGAAGCTGCAAGTCGAGCAGCCTCCTCTGGGGCAGTTGGTAGATCTCAAGCTGCTGCAACTGGAGCAAAAAAGGCTCTTGAACAAAGCGCACGCATTGCTGGTGATCGAGCCGTAGCATCCCAGTTTGGCGCAGCTACGGCCAAGGGAGCGGCGCAAGAAGCTGCTGATAGGGTCGGCACTGCAAGGACAGCGACTAAACGGGCAACAAAAAAGGCAGGCAAAGGCGCTCAAAAAGGAGTAGCAAATGTGCGTGCTCAACAACTTGCGGCTGAGCAAGCTAATAAAGCTGCCCAAAAAACAGCGAGAAAAGCAGCTACTACTGCGGGACAAGAAGGGGCAGAAGCCGCAACGAAAAAGGGTCTGGCAAAAGGGTTCGCTGCTACTGCTGCTCGTACAGCCCCACGGATTTTTGCAGCAATGCCTTTGGCTATGGCTGAGGTTGCGATTGCCCCAATCATGGCATTCTATAAGACAACTGAGCAAACAAAGAGCTTTCTTGGGCGACTTGAAAAACTGTCTGAGTTGAAGGGCGGACCGCTCGGAGTAGATGACCTCAACACAGATACTCTTGATGTTCTGTCTACATCGCCCCAACTTCTCGATGCAATGCTGAAGGGCGGTGTGATTGATAGCACTGCCTATGCTTTTGCTAATCCCGAAGGCGCAGCCGAACAAGGTATGCAGATTGGTGGTGGCGGTATCCAACGAGGCGGTGATACTTTCCTCGTCAGAGGAAGCGTACCCTCAGACACTGCGGCTATGCCGGAAAGCATTCTCCGAAAAAGAGATTCAGGTGTAAGGCGTATCGGTGATGACAGTCCCATAGAGCCCATTAGTGATGATGACTCTACTCCGACTGCTCGAAAGAAAGCAGCCTCTAATGCTATGGCACGTCGTTCTGCGAGAATGTCGCCTCCAGACTACAGCATGGAAGCGATGTTTGGACCCAAACCAGAAGGCGATGTGCCGGATCTTGCTGAGGCTGAAGGCGCTGCACGTCCTGAACTTCTCAAGGACACTAAAGCAGCTAAGCTGGACACTCGACGCAAACCCGCTAAGGCTGGACTCGATGCCGAGGGACAAGCGGCCCTTGAGCGGATTAAAGCTCACAATGCTGCTCGCGCAACTCCCACGCTTGCCCCACCGAAGAAAAAGAAGATGGGCAAGGGCCTCCAAAATCTTTTAGAAGCTTTCGCTAATATGGACATTAAAGTCGATTCGGATGCAATCTAATGCCGCTCTACTGTATCGAATGTCCTAAGTGCGGAATCATCGATGATGTCTTTGCGAAAAGGGCAACCGAAGGTTTTGAGTATCCTTGCCCAGAATGTGGGACAACTTCCAAAAAGTTGCCCACTACATTTGCTACAGCAGGAATCATTTTTTCAAATCCTCTTGTGATTAACTCTGCGGGACTCAAAGCTGAGTCTAACTCAGAGGCTCGGAAGTATCTTAAGGACAACCCGGGCACACGTTTCGTAGACCGAAAGAGTAGTTACTGGCAAAACAAAGTCGAACGGTTGCATGAGCGCCGAAACGATAGAGTTAAAGGTCAAGGCTACAAAAACTGGAATGAGTTCCAGACAGAAAAGAAAGCCCAACGGGCTGACAAAAGTATTAAATCTGATATTTTCTTAGATACAGGAGCCAAAAATGCCCGCTGAAAATCCTGCCGCTTACCAAAACATGTCCACTGACCAGCTTGTCGATATGATCGAACAAGAAGTTGCCGCTATGGAATCGGGCAATGAGCCCCCTCAAGCTGAAATGCCTCCCGGTGAGTTGCCGGAAGATGTCGCAATGGACGCAGAAGCAGAAGAAGCACTCGGTGAAATGGAAGATCCAGTCGCCTCAGACGCTGATGCAGAAGCTGCAATCGACATGATTATGTCGTCTGGCGTATCTAGTTCCGCAGAACTGCTTGACCAGCTTCGCGCACAGGGCTTTGAGATTGTGCGGACTGGTGGCGTAGATCAAGGTCTCCCGGAAGATGAGGGACCAGAACCAGAGCCTTCCATGCGGGATGCTCGTAGAATGGCTGCGGAGAGGGCAGTCGGAGGAGTAGCTTAATGAGCTATGAGGATGGAGAGATGGAAACTACGGAAATGGCAGAGTCTTCAGAAGAAGGCAATGCCGAAACCGTCGAAACAGATAGTGTTGCAGAAGCAGCCCCCGAGGCCGAAACCGAAACGTCAGCGCCTGAAGCAGCGGCTGAAGCGGCACCCGAGTACAATCTACCTGAGTTCGATTTTGATTCTTGGGGCGGTGAAGTTGACTCGTTGCCGGAAATCTATCGGCCAATCCATGAGCGCATCAATACAGGCGTTCGTAGAGAGATAGATGATCTCCGAAACTCGCTTGAGCAGGACCGAGAGTTGTACCAAGCTCTGCTTGAGGGCGAGAATATTGGAGAAGACTTCCGCAAAAAGTTGACCGAAGCGCAAAGTCAGATTGAGAAAATGCAAAAATCTCAAGAGGGCTGGGGGTCTGAGCGCGAAAAGTATGAAGCCCAAATCAAAGGCTACCAAGAACGGATGGCTGAGGTAGAGGCTGCTGAACAGGCAGAAGCTAATCGCTGGGCTGAAGGATTCCGTAAGCAGCATGCTGATGTGTTTCAAGATGAAACACTCACCGCTAACTTCAATCATTTTCTAAATGCGAATATTGATCCTGATATTGCGATGGACTTTGTTCGTTCTGGTAATGAGGACTATATCCGGTCTGCTTTGGGCTACATGTCTCAAGGTGTGCCCCAACATTATGCTGCTCGGTTGGCTAGGGCTGACTCAGGCCAGTCTCAGACACAAGCGGCAAAACCACGCGCTTCTGCTGAAATGACAGCCGGTGCGACTGAGACGGCAAATGTCCCTGAGAGTGCCGAAAAGTCAGTTTCCGACAAGACTTTCAACATTAAGGACGCCCGTAAACTTGCTGTTGAACGTGCATTCAAACGGCGCACCGGGTAATCTGTTTTTGCTAAATAGCTCTAAGGAGTAAATCAATGGCCATTTCTGCCGAAGTTCTGAACGATGCTCTTCAGGAGCTTGCCCCCCGATACCAAAACCTGTTTGAGCGCTGGTCTCCAGTACTGAACAAGGTTGTAAAGAATGGAAACATTGAGCGGAACCGCCTTCGCGGTCCTTTCAAGGAGTTCCGTGTCATCACTGGTGGACCCGGTGACGTGACTCAGATCGTCGATGGTGGTGAGCGTCTTGCAGCAACCCGCGCTGACATCACCGCAAAGGGTAGCACTCACGCTGCTCGACTGATCTATTCTTTCCTCGTCCCCGACAAGGATATGGCAGAGGCCAGCGGTCCCGCAGATGTTGAGCATCTGATCAAGCAGTACCCTGAAGCTGCTCTGATGGACTTCCACCAGCGAATCGCTAAGCAGCTTGTGAACGGAAACGGTTCCGGTGTTGGCGGATTCCTCACCTTTAATGGTGACACTACCTACAGCCCACAGGGTACAGCTAAGACTGGTGCATTCCAGTTTGAAGCAGTGTCCGCCCAAAACGATACCGTTTTCGGTCTTGCTAAGGAAGGTGCTGCTAGCGGTGTTACTGGCTGGCACAACGGATATGGAAACATCACTTCGATGGCTTCTGATGGTATCTCGACTCTTCGGAAGGAATACTTCCGCGCTTCCCGTAAGGGCAAGATGATGGGTCCAGTCGATATTCTTCTTGCCGATGAGACAAGCTTCTCCAACTACATCGATCTTCTTGAGGATCGGATCATTGTTGAAGACTCTGTTAAGGGTGAGGCTGGTGTCGATGATGTCACTCAAGGCGTCAAGTTCCTCAAGGCGACCATGTTCATCGAGGAGTTCCTCGACCCATCTGCTTCGACTTTCACTACTTCTGATGCACAAAACGGTGTGATCTACGGACTTAAGAGTTCTACATGGCACATGTACACTCTGGGCCAAGATGACAGCATGGAGACTAAGGGCGACTTCTCAGTCCGTGGCCCTCTCCGCCGTCCCGACATGGATGCTCACCAGTTCGAGTACGTCCTCAACATGGGTATGTACTGTGACTTCCTTTCTGCTAACTTCGCCGTAACTGGCGGTAACATCGCTTAGTTTAGGAGACTTACCATGAGCGGAACCGCTTTTCCATCTACTGTTTCTCAAGTCGATACGACTGCCCGCTTCCCGCTGGGCTACGAAGTGACTCTTCCAGCTACGAAGAGTGGTGCTCTTAGTGTTGATAATGACGCCGGTATGCAAACTTGGATCTATGTCCATGCTTCAGAGGCTTTGGCCGCTGGAGAAGTTTGCTCATTCGCTGCCGGGGCGACAACCTACAGTGTTCGACTGATCCCTGCTAATACCCATGCTTGTACGGCTGTAGGTGTAGCGCAACACACCATCGCTTCCGGCTCTTATGGATTTATCCAAAAGCGCGGAAAGGGCGCTGTCAAGGCTGATGCTGGTGGAGTTACCGCAAACCTCGGCCTGATTGCTGGTGATGCTGCCGGTACAGCAGATGCTGCTGGCGCTGTTACAGACGCAAGCTTCGGTGTCGCTACTGCTAGTGGCGCTTCGGCAAATGTCGAGTGCTTCATCAACTGCGTCGGTTAAACTAAATCGGAGGGGTTGCCAGTCTGGTCCCCAAGGGACGTGAAAGATGAACCGTGCCGATATTCGGCAAGCAATCTATGATCAGATTGATTGGCAACCCGATACCTCCGAACAAGCACAAGCTAAGGTAGACCGATTTATTAACCGGGCTTACCTTCAGCTTGCTTTGGATGCTCCTTTTCTCTTCTTTGAGGATAAGGAGTATTTCCGTACTCAGCCCACAGTAACGTCAGTAAAGACCATCACTAACGATGGACTGACTCAGACTGCTGAATCTGGTGCTGGCGATTCTAGTGAGGGAGTAGAGCACCCCGGGCTAGTGTGGGAACGCAGCTACTCGATCACAGCGGCCTATGCACCTACGGGCGATGATGCGAGCATCACAGAGTGGCCGCTTGATCCTGAAGGGTACGCTGGAGTTGTCCCACACCCATGGGATGGCCGTTGGCTTGAGATTACAGACTCAACCGGGCAAGTCCACCGTAGGCGGATTCGTCACGTTTGGTGGAAACGTACTCCGTCATCACCACCAGTAGATACGCACACTGACTACATTACGCTTGATCGTCCATTGGATCTTCGTAGTCTTGCGACAGATGCGAGTGAATATACAAAACTAGATTACCGAATCTACACGCAGTCATACTACCTGCCTGCTGATACGATTGAAGTCCGAAGCTTGCGTACCTATGACGATACACGCAGAGAACCGATTTCGCTAATCTACACAGAAGAAGCGGAAGAACAGTGGTGGGATGATATTCAAGGCACATCTGCTGCCGGGTCACCCCGAAAAGCTTTTCGTACCGACTTCTTTCAGATGCCTACTCCCACCTTTCAGCCGACTGTATCTATTACTCAAGACGGTTGGGATGATGCGGATCAGCAGCCTTTTGGCGGTTTTGAGTTTTTCTATACTATCTGTTGGGGCACAAAAGACATAGATCGTACATCGATTGGCGATATTGCACTATCCGGTAAGGTACACCGTTTTCCCCGCTTTGAAAGTGCGCCATCGCCTGTTTCACCCTTGGCGATTGTAGATTCAGCAACACAGTCTATAGAAGTTCAACTGCCCAACTTTGGCGCAAAGTTCGGGTTTGCTCACGACTCAAGCAACAACATCGAAAAAGGTAAATCGGGGTTCTGGAAACGTATCTATGCTCGCCGTGTAAACACGAACAGAGCAATCAAAACTTCCCAAGCTCAAATCGGTGACTCCTCAGATTTCTTTTTTGTCGGCGCTACTTCGGGCAGTGATGAGACGTTTTTATTCAATGGACAACTTATCAACTCTAATGAGCCTTATCGTCAGACCCACGGTTACTCGGGCATCCAACTCTCTCCCATGCCCGACGCTGAATATGATGTAGATGTTCGTTATCTACGAAAGCCCCAACCCCTGAATCATGACCAAGCTGTCCCAAGGATTCCGCCCGAGGCTATAGATGTAATCGTCCAAAAAACACTAGCGACTTTATATGAGTCTCTGGGCAGTCCTGAACTTTCTGTAATGGCGCAGACCAAGTATCAAGCAAGTCTTGTTACACTATCAAAGCGTTACGGTTCGCTCCCTACTGGAGTGTTTCGGAAACGTCTTGGAAGATCTCGTGGGCATGGCCGACGAGGGTACCGATTCTTGGTCGAGGAGAGATGATGGAATCACAAAAACTTGCTGAGCTTTTTAACCTGCCTGAAGGTTGCCCCATCCCCGGAGCAATCTATCGACGTAGACTTTCAGATGGTCGTTGGGAGTTTGCGACTATTACCGCACTTGAGGTTCTCCCTATGGACCGTTGGTGCGCTGTACTCTCGTCTATTCGATATGGCGATGAACGGATTACGAGTGAGATCAGCCGCTTGAAAAAGTTTGAGTTGCACTCATTGCCGAACATGCTTCCTGTAAACAACACAATCAGTGTTAAGGACGATGAGCTTGATATGCTTTTGTCTGTAGGAGCTTAGATGCCTGCGGATGAACGTAATCGGATTGCGCGGGGGCCAGTAGCCCCCCGTATTCAGTTGGGTCAGCTAATGACTCCGATGGAGATTGCTTCGGCTATCCACAACTTTCGGATAACCCGAGAAAACTCATTACGTTCAGTCGCTGGGCCAACCCCATACCTACCTAAGTATAAGAACCAAGATGCTACTTGGAGTTCAGCTAGGAAGTATGTAAGGGACTACACGACGATGCATGGGATTTTTCATGCAGTTGTCGGTAATGGGCAAAGGGAAGTTTTACTGCTTCACGTAGGTAAGGAACTCTGGGTTTTTGAGGGCTGGAATAAGTCTTGGCGTCCGCTGATTAGTGCGTCAAGTAGCTATGCCCAAATCCGAGTTGCGCTCCATGATGATGATCGAGCCCGCGCACCGACACAGTTTGTTTCTACCCCGAATGGTATAGTGATTATTCCGCAAGCAGAGCAGGATAGGCGACCATACTTTTATGATGGCGAAGTTATTCTGCCCCTTGGGTATGCAGAGATTCCCGGTACCCCGAGTCCGATTGGGCCAAAAAATCCGGCTATTTTTGACAACAGTCGCGCGGCAAACAGTAAAGGGTATTCGGTTACCCAAGACCTCATGAACCGATCTCGGATGCGGCCAGAGTTTTACCATGGAAAATATGGCTCTGCGAAGATTGGAAGTATCTCAATCATCCCTGATGTAGACCCTGACAAAAAGGAATCTACAGAAACTGCGCTTGGTTGCCCTTACTTACTGAATGGAGAATGGTCATGCGCATCCCAATGGGTAGATTATTTTGGTAACCTGTCCCCAATATCTCCAGTAAGCCAATCGCTCAGACTCTTTCGGCGGCCTGTTAAGTTTAATGAGGATAAAAAACCAGAACCCGGAGAGACTCTACAGCACCAGTTTATTTGGTCTAATATTGACCGAGGGCCGACAGGGACGATCGGTCGAAACTTATACCGGACAAAAGATGTCCTAAACGCAGGGACAGCTAAGCTTTACCGGATGCCATCTACATCAGTGGGCCGGTCAACTAATCGGTCTGTTGAACTTAGTGTGTCAGCGCAGTTTGCGACTATCCCTGAAAATACAACAAAAGTATTTCCAGATAATGTTCCAGATTCTGCGCTAGTCGCAGAAGCGCGAGATATTGTACCAGTTCCTAAGTTCCGAGTCGCACAACTGGCGATGGGCAGATTATTTATTGGAAACTTAGATCTAGACCCGGGTGCAATCATGTACTCAATCCCGGGCAGGTGGGGAACTTTTGAGCGCGAAGCGATCCTCTTTCCCGACCCATCGGGCGGAGTAATCACAGGCTTATGGAAGATTAGCGGCGGTGTTCTAGCTTTCACTGAATCTAGTACATACGCTGTTGTTCCGGCTGACGATGGTATTGGCCTCAAATCGTATCCGATTAGCAGTACTGTCGGGTGTTCATCACCTCGAAGCATCGCTGAGATGCCTAGTGGATTGATCATTTGGCTTACAGAAGATGGTTTCTATGGGTTCGATGGCAAAGAAGTTGTACCGCTGTTTAATGGACTAGAGGAAGAGGTAGCGATTTTTAATCGACCCCGCCTTGTCCAAGCTACATCCACTATAGACTATGACTCGAAAGAGTATATTTGCTGGCTGCCTACGAAAGACGGCATACTTAACAATCGTGGATATGTGTTTGATGGTAATGGATGGAAAGTCCGAACTGGCGCTAAATACGTAGACTTATGTACTACTCGTGACCATAGAAAGTATGTAATCGGATGCGGCCAAGTCTATGGTACATACTCTAACTTTGATAAAGAGGACATGACTGTTCCCGGCGTATTCGGTGACGATGGAGAAAGTGGAGGCTCAAGCTCAGATAACTGGTGGGATAAGGACTATAAGAAAGAGGACTCAAGCTCGTCATCCTCGAAACCAAACCCTTCAGGTGGCGGAGGCGGAAACCCGACTGGCTCTGGTTCTGGTGGAAGTAGCTCCGGTGACCTTTCATATAAAATCAAAGACTTTGACCCTTCTCTAGAGAGCGTCATTAGGGGCAGTTTAGGCTACACCACCAGCATAGATAGTGATGGAACTTCCGTATTGGTAAGGAAACGGCCAACTGACCAAGACAACTCAAACTGGGGCGTGTGGGTTTTAGATCACGAGAGTCGTAACTTTTACCCAGACCCCCGTTTTAGAGAACCTATTTTTGAGACTTCATGGATCGGTGCTGGAGAACAGAACCGAAAAACCGCACTGACTCTTACAGTTTGGTTCCGAGAAACGTCCGCATCACAACAAGTAAAAGTTAGAGTGTATCGAGATTGGCGAAAGGATACTCAAGTCCATGAAGTTTTGCTCGACCTAGATTCTCCTGAAGATCCCTCGCCCGCATGGGGGCAAGTCAACAGTGAAGATAATGAGAAGTGGTCAAAACGTAGGCCGTATTGGATACGTAAAGATATTTACATCCCATCTTGCGAAGTATTCAAACTATATTTTGAGGGCATGATTCAAACTGAAACTGTAGATACTCAAATAAATCCTGAAACTCTTGGAACTGGTTCAGTAGAAAAGCGTCAGTATGATTCCGTCTCTGATATTGAGATTGTTGCTATTCGAGTTGAGGAGTCGCCTCGATCTGGCAGCGCTCGTGTTCCGAGGAGCAACTAATGTCATGGAAGTTCCCAAAACGTAAGACTAGATACGATTCTCCAATCGATGCTGATGGTATTAGCGATACTATTCATGAACTTACTTCTGAAGTCGGTAAGTTCAATGAGCATAACTTTAGCGCTGACAGCACCATAAACAACTCTAATGTCCAGATTCCGCATAGGTCTGAAGAGGACGCAGCAGTAGTCATATCCCACACATACTGGACAACCAGTGGAGTGAGGATTGGCCGACCAGTTAGTAGTCCGTCTGTGTATGGTCTATTGCCTTATGAGGGAGTTTTTTATGGCGGTAACCACCGTTTTGTCCCACCTTTTGGGCCAAGATCCGAAACGGGTACTACTAGTGCAAAATCAGTATCATCTAGCCCTTCTTGGCAGTCCCTAAAATCAGTTGAAGGTACGGCGCAGAACTCCACTCTGTGGATCTTATGCTCATTTCAAATGATACAAACTAAACAAGGTTTTAGGGGAGAGAGTGAGGGAAACTTTGATGATCCTAAGTATGGAGCAGATGGCGATTCTCAATATGCATTACGATTAAATGGCTCGATTATTTGGGAAACGGCAACAATGTCTGCAAGTGAAAGTGGGGATCCTTATGCTAATCGCGAACTTCATGGGCCAGCAAGTATAGCTCTAGATGCTTTAGTCCCCGTAACCGCTGGCCCTTTTACACTTGAGTTGGTCGGTCGATCCACCCATGATGGGTTTAGGTCAACACCTCAGATTATTGAGGGAGACCTTATGGCAATCGAGTTTCGGAGATAGAATGGCTACACGCAAAATAAACTTTCAGAGATTTGTAGAAGGAGAGCCGTTCTCAACAAACGAGATCGATAGAAGGTTTAGATCTTTTGAGATTGACCTAAACTCTAGAACCTCATCGGGAATCCTCGCAACAGATGGCCTCGAATCAACAGCCCTAGGAGAGGGTGCTCTAAACTACCAGCACTTAGCTTCCGCTGGTCACGATGGAACTACTGACTACAACTTTGGCAGCACGCTTGTCCATGCTGGCAGCGTCCGAAATGATCCATCAAAACACCCAAATGGGTGGCAAAGATATAACCCTTCCGAGCATGAGCATCTTTGGACTCAGGGTCGCTCAACTGGTTGGTCTGTTGAGTTTGGCGAGACCATCGGTGATAGCAGGTTTCCCGCTTCTTTTGACTTTAATGCGCAAGAAATGGTGTTGAGTTTTGGGGAGATAGGTAACTTAAAGATGGGCACGGATTACTTCAATAGTAATGATCCGGGATACACGACAGGCATTCTAGTAATGTTTAATACGCAGGTACTTAGCGACATAACTAGAGATGGATTTAGTATAGAACTACAGGTGAAGACAGCGCCGTTCGACTCTAGTATTGGTCCTTGGGTTACTACATGGTCACCCATTAAAGGGTGCTGTCGTTGGTCATTACAAACTGGAGATATGCAGACCAGCGTAGAACCTGAGCCCACAGTTTGTCAGCCTATAGCAATCCGCGCTTTACTCACTCGAAGCCGCATTTTAGCAAACTCAGCCACTCTCAACCCAGCCGCAACCGAAGCTAATCTTGAAGTTACAGGACTGCGAGCACGCATTGGGTTTATCGGCGACAAGTCTACACTCAAGAGTAAAAAAGACCACGTTTTCCTAAAAGAGTCAGTCCTTACTGCTATGGCGATACGAGGGAGGAGAACATGAAACTTGATTTTAAGTTCAGGTCCGGCGACTTAGCAAGTCCAGCAAAAGTTGATCATAATATCTATGACCCAAACCTCACTCAGGGTGAAAGCCTTGATGTCATTAATGGTCACCTCGATCATAGAAACTTCTCTTATGAGTTCAAAGAAAGTTTACCCCTTTCTAGTCTTCGGAGAGGTTCGCTCTTTCGAGGCAAGATGGTCGGGTCAACCTTGAATAGTGACTATTACAAGAAACTTTTTCCTTACAGAACTGAGGGCAACTTTCTTGAAATGACAGACAGTAGTGCCTCTGTTATCCAGCCGATACCGGGTGCTGGGATTGAGCTTTTTGCGCCCACTTCTGGAACATTACTTCTGACTTGGCAAGTTTCGTATTCTACAGACTTAGATAATCCGGTTTCCGGCGAAGATAATGACGAGGTTGCATACAACCCAGAAGAGCCCCCACTGATTACTAGCCCCGACAACCCAACCGCAACAGCCGTTGCGACAGTGGTAGGAGCTATTACGGGCGGTACAGATAGTGATTACTCTAGGTACTACGGGCAAGATGCAAAAACACGGGCTAGCCGCGCATTCCTCACTTTGATGGGCGGAACGGGTAATCGAACAAACTTGTTGGAGATTGGCTACAGGCAATATTTGCCTCACAGCATGATTTCGCGTGGTGCTGGTGACGGACTTCCGGCTGCCCGGATAATGGGCATGGGCCGTGTGTGGTCAGGTCATCATGTAGTCCAAGCTACTGAACAAACATGGTACCGATATGCGATTGGAGTTTTGTCTACTGCAAACCTCACAAGGGTTAGAGTACGAAACTTCAAATACTTGTTTTTTCCGAATGCAACCGCTAATCTAACCGACATAAGCACAGCGAATCTATAGGGGAATGTGGGCATGCATAAATGGCTATTCAATAGAGAAGAACTAAAAACCCTGATAGGTTTTGAGCCTACAGTTTTCCATGCTGCCATTGTGTTCATGCTCGCTGTTTTTGATCTGCTAAATGGTTCTGGAGAAATGTATCGAGCATTTCCGCCTGCCGCTGTCATCGCCACAGTTGCCGGGGTAGGTCTTGTAGCTAGTGCCGCTGGCTCCGTTATGGCTAGTAACGCTGCCAGTGACGCCAGTAAGAAAACTCCTGAAGAAGAAGATCTGACAAACTATGCAGAGTCAATCCAAACGGGCGTAGACCGGGCAAGTGTTGAGGGCGCTGTTGACCAAGCAGCGACTCCGATTGCTGGTGCTATAGCCGCAGGACAGCAGCAAGTTAGTGAAGACATGTTGGCCGCTGAAGGTGGTGGGGGCGCTCCGAGCGCATTCTCAGGAAGAGGCGCAGCGCTAAAAAGGCAGCTAGCGCAAGAAGGCGGTAGTGCAATCTCGCAGGCAGCTTTGGGTGCGCAGCAAACCGCAGAACAGAAAGCTCTGATTAGAGAAGAGCAAAAGGGCGCACTATTCAGTGATGCCGCTGGCCTTGCTCGCCAACGAAAAGCTCAAGCTCTACAAGGTCAACTCTCTTCTGCTGGCATGATTGGCGGTATGGGCGGATCAATAATGGGTGGGGCTGCAAGCGGCCTGACTTCTGGCGCTATGGCAAAGGCATAGGAAAAACTAATGGCTACTCCACAAGAAATCGAAGCGCTAAAAAAACGTATTCAAAGCGGTGACCTCACAGAAGAAGAGATTCTAGCAGCACTGGGGCCTGAAGCCGCAGAAGCAAGAACTGCAAGAGAAAACTATCTTAGGCAACGTCGAGCCACGACTCGCAGTGGCTGGGGCGAAGTAAAACCGGGCATGATTCCCAAGATGCCTACGATTACAGCCGCAGAAGCTGCTGCCCGCCAGCCGACCGCAGAGATCTTTGAGATCCAAAAAGAAAAGCGGGCAGTACTGAAGCTCATTCAAGACTATCGGGGTGAAGACAATCCCCTTAAACGGATGGAGATTGCTCGGGACATCATCAAAAACTACCAAACAGCAAGGGCCACTGTCGTATCAA
>MDSZ01058482.1_pt1 | contig 18788 bp, 13 predicted proteins | sample 811201 | NCBI WGS metagenome assembly MDSZ01 (sample SAMN05326647, study PRJNA326480) | marine metagenome | isolation source: seawater | place: Indian Ocean: North | collected 2010
CCGGAGCCAACTCCAGAACCAACACCGGAGCCAACTCCAGAACCAACACCGGAGCCAACTCCAGATCCTGGCACAGGCACTGGAACTGGAACTGGCACAGGAACTGGAACTGGAACTGGTACGAGTTAGTTTTATCTATATTTACTTATTAGATCGTAAATTGTCTCTTTTCTAATTAATTTTGCGCCTGGGTCTTTTGTCAATGGTCTCCATGAGAAACTGAACCATTCATCTGTTATAGGAATTTTGAAATAAATCCCTTTATCAAAGCTACCTTCACCAAAATCTTCTTTTGAAACATTGGTTCTTGTAAAAAACCCCCCCATCACAACGCCATTTTTAAATTTTCTTGCTATATCAAATGTATATCCCACATCTCCAGCTAAATATTCGCCAAAAGAAACATGAGCACTAAAAGGCAATATGTAATTATTGTCATAATAAAAATTTATATGTGATGTTATATTTTCGTAATCTAGTAAGCCAAATCCTAACTCATAGTCACGTTTATAAACTTGAAATGATTCAACTCCAATAGCAAAAGGTGAATCATTTTTTTTCCAAAGATATTCAATACCGTAGCCAGAGAACATTTCTTCTAAAATTCCTGCCGTAATTTGAAAATGATGGCTATCATTAACAGTCTTAAAGAAATCAAATTGTGATCTACCAAGAATTATTCTGTCTTTGAAATTTTTTAAATACATTTTTATATCTGATCTAACTTGATTTGGGTAAGTATTTACGGGAGGTATATAAAAATCATCAAAATCCTGCCACAATGCAACTTTTAAATTAGTGCTCCAGAAAAGATTTTCCTTAATAACATATTGAGTATTTAACTCACCAAGTAAGGCTAGTTTTAAAAAATTTTCTCTACTTGCAATAAATGGCCTAACAACAACATTCGGAGAGTAAGAAAATGATGATTTATATGGTCTTTGATAAACTGTTTCAAAAGTCTGAAGATATTCTTCATCTATTTTTCTAGTTCTATAAGTGTCAAGTCCAGCTGTACTGAAAGAAATTATAGTCTCTTCAACATCAAATTTATTTTCTAATAATGCTTTATTTATATTCGATTCTAAATTTTTGTGGTTAGAATATGCATACTCTGAAATACTTAAATATAAGTTTTCATTTTTCTGCTTGATTGATCTGACAGATATATTATTAAGTTCTAATCGTTTCTTTAGCTTTTTAATACGATCTTTTTCAGTTATTTCATTATTTTTATAAGGATTAGAGTTATGTGAGGAAGAGTTACTTTTTAAAGAGAATTTTAAACCTACATAATTTCCTCTCTCATAATTTAAAGCTAATGAAAAATTTTCATTTTTTATGTACTCAAAACCAAAACTAAAGTCTGAACTTTTTTCAGGAAAACCCTTTTCAACAGGTATATCAGTAGAATCATATTCAAATTTAAATAGCCAATCTTTACCAAGAAGATAACTGAGACCACCAAAAAAGGCCATATCCTCACCTGAAAAAAAATTATCTGTACTTAACATCCCTCCTGTTTGCTCATCAGAATCTCTTATCAAAAAGGAGTTGTCGATGTTACCGAAAATATTGTCAAATTTTAGTTTTCCTCCACTTAGTACTCCCCAACCGATTCCAAAATGAAGATCAATATTATCTGCTCCATAACTTCCAACGATGTACTCAGAAGAGTAGTAGCCTGTGCCAGCAACATCGTTGAATCCTATCGCCAAAGCTGGAAATTTACCTTCCTCTTTTATGCGAAATTTTGCATTAAAACCCTTATCTTTATAATCTTGCCATTCATAGTTAGGGTAAACTTTTCCTTTAATGCTTGAGTAAAATACTGATGCTTCAAACCAATCATATGGCATTAGTGTTAGGATAATTTTGCTATCAGGATCTCCTTTATATGTAGTAAAAGCTACTGATGATTCATCATAAAATCTTGCTGTTGGAAGGTTAATTAGCCCAATAACACCATGATTGTTTGGATTATTATATTTAATTGAATCAGAGAGTATAAATCCACTTATTAATAAAAAGATTATTAGTTTAATCTTGTATTGCATTTAAAGAGGCTGCTGAGAATGCAATATCAGCAATTATTTTGGTTGCCATACTTATCAGAGGTAGTGCTTCAAGCTGATCAAGATTCCTAGGAACTACAATTGTATCTCCAGGCTCAATTTTAATCTGTCCTCCAAATATACTGCTTCCAGCAATAATTGATGCTCCATTAGCTTTGATCACAAATACTGCTCTTTTATCTGCATAATCGGAAAAACCTCCAGCAGCAGCGATGTAATCATAATGATTCATATTTTCATTAAAAATAAAGGATGAAGAATTTAAGACTTCTCCTTGTACAACAATTTCATATGAAATCGATGGGACATTAATAATATCTCCATCTTTGAGAATGAATTGTTTTGCAGTTGAAGAGCTTTGAGAAAATTCACCTGATATGCGTCCTGTAGGCTCAATAAGGTCGGCCATTGCAAGAATTGATTCAATGTCGATCGTCGCTCCTTCGGAGAGACTATTTGATTTTTGAATTAACCTATCGGTCAAAATAGATTTTGCTTCTCTTATTGCCTTAATTTGTTTTTGCTTGACCTCCTCTCTAGAAAAGATGATGCCCTTTTCAAATGCATTTTCATTAAGACCGCCCGCCAATGCATACAGATCAGCCAAAGTTGTCGAGCTAGCAACAGAATATGTGCCTGGATTTATCACTTCTCCTCTAATTACAACATCAATTAAGTTGTCATTTCTTAAAGGAGGGAATGAAATAGCTACTAAATTCTCAGCATCTGTCACCATCTCATATGCATCATTAAAATTATCTTTGTCTGTAATGATCGAAACTTTATTTAAATCAATCTGACTGGATGAGCCAAGAAATAAATGGAGCTGTTTCGGGCTAATCTTTCCTTTTACAGGTATTTTAAATGTTTTAGTAGGGAAAAAGACTGAAATAAAATCTTCAGGATCAATTTCATAATCAATTTGAAAATCTAATTTTTCTTGAGCTCCAAAACTAAAATTATTAGAGACAACTTTAATCGTTTCTTGAATATTTTGCTTTTCCTCAAAATTAGTAGCATTTCTTTCTTTGTCTTTTAGTATCTCTATTTGCTTTAAATAGTCATAATTCATAGCTTCTTTCCTATCAAGGAAATATATTGTCGTATTCTTTGTAGTTGTTAATTCTGAATATGTTGAAGGATCTGATAGAGAAAATGAGGTCTTTAAATTGAATAGACCACTTTGGTCTGTGGACTCATAGACACTATAAAATGGGTATATATCATCAGAAAATTTAAGATTTTCTAAAAATTTATCTAGATTCTCGTTAGATGCACTATAAAAACCAGAAGTTACAGCGCTTCCTGAAACAAAAACATCTTTAGAAGCAATACTCACTTTATTACCTACAAATATTTCTTCTAGGGAATTATCCCTAATCATGTCTATGTTATTAATTCTTTCTGTAATTATGGCTCCATTTTTATTTATGGTAGCTGTTATGTTTTTATCATCACCATTTTTATTTACACCAAGAGCAAAATTCAATAAATCTGAATAAGTGTCACTCGGCAAATATTCATATATTTTTGGCCTGTTAACTGAACCTTTTATTTCAACAAGATTATTTGTTGCCTGAACTAGGATGGTATCGCTTTGCTGAATATTGATATCACTTTCTCTTGACCCTCGAATCAGAAATTCATAAAAGTCAAAATTTAGCTTTTCTCCATCTCTTAATAAAATAATATTTCTTAAAGAAGCAAAATCCTCGAACCCACCTGAATATGTTAGAGCAGATGTAATTGTACTAAATGGACTAACTATATAGGTTCCAGGGTTTTTAACGGCTCCAATAATATTAATTTTTTTTGCAGCAAGACTCTCTAAACTAACAGATACATCTACTCCAACGTAAGACAACCCTACAAGTTGTTCAATCTTTTTTCTAATTTCTTTTATTGAATCACCAAAAACATTTAATGCGCCTAGCTCTGGAAAAAGAATACTACCATCCATGCCTACCTGAAGTGTATACATTGCATCTTTGGCACCGGTCAGTATGATTTTTAACTTGTCACCTAAAGATATTACATAATCACCTGGTACAGGCAGATCAGAGGTTGAGGTTATTGATTTAGGAATACTGTTAATGAAGTCAAATCCAAAAATATTATTAACTGGCTGTTTTGTCTCACCTAACTGATTATCGTCTTGAATATCAACTCGACTATCAATTGATTTATCCTGGCCTGTAATAGTTTCTCGATCTGATGTTAGCTCTTGTTGGTTTTTAATATAGGCAGCTAATTCAGGGTTAGAACTAACTATATTTTCTAAATCTTCCGGCACAGATTGAGTAAATGAAAAAAATGAAATCAAAAGAAGGGAAATTAGCGGTAATTTTTTCATGAAAAAATTATACACTATCGCATGCAATCACTTAAGTGATATAAGTGAATTAGCAAGTTCTGCGATGATTATCTCTCTACTAAATTTATTTTTGAATTCTTCTCTATTTACTATTCTGAGGTCAATATTTTTAAGTTTCTGCAATGCATCTTTTTGATCACACGAAGCAAATACATAACTATTTATAATATTTTTTTTAATAAATCTGTTTGGATACCCGTCCACCCCCGCTAAAATAGGTTTTCCTGTAGAAGCATATTCAAATATTTTTGATGGAATAACTCTCTTGAAAGCTTCAAGATCATTAAGATGTAAAAATAATATGTCACAGTCAGCATATCTAGCTAGCAAATCATTTCTGGTCACCGGATCAAAAAATTTTACATTTGTAGCAGTTCTACATTTATTTTTTAGAATTTCTTTTTTTGAACCATCACCATAGATATGAAATTCATATTTCTCATTTATATCTTTAGCTAGACTAGGCACTATTTTTTCAAGACCTTGACCATCACCAATATTGCCGGCATACAAGATGGTGATTTTAGAGTCTAAATTTTTCTTTTTTTCAAAATCTTTATCTAAAAATTCCTTATCAATACCATTTGTATAAAAACTGATCGACTTACCTTTGTATCTTGTAGTGAAATAACTCTCAAAACCTCCTGAAACCAGATTTATATGATCAGCATGGTTAAATGTATATCGCTCAATAATAGATAAAATCGGTAGCAAGAAGAAACTTATAAATGGATTAAATATATCTCTTAAACTTTCTAGAAAAATATCACGAATATCTAAATATAGTAAGGATTTATTTCTTTTTGAAATAACTGCTCCTAGAAAGGCAGTAAACAATTTAGAACTTGAAGCATAAACAATATCGTAATCAGTTTTTTTAGTAATCTTAAGAGCACCAAAAAAAAATTTTATATAGGCTCTAATTTGGGCAAGAAATTTTGAATTGTCGTTTTTTGTATCAATTCTAAAAATTCTTGTAGAATCTGAATTCAATTCATTATTTATTTTCCCTTCAAAGCCGTTATATCTATTGGGTAATGTTGTTATAACTTCTACCTCATGGCCAAGATTTTTTAATCTCTTATATAAAGCCGATGATCTAAAGGATCCTGCACTTAAATCTGGCTCAAAGTAATAACTTAATAACAATATTTTCATTACTAGAAATTAATAAAGTTAAATTCACAATTGAACTTACTATTGGTGGGCATAATTTTTATACATTTATTATTTTCTATTTTGCCAAAAGAAGAAAAATAATTTGAATTAATTATTTCGTATTCAGCATTTATAAATTTACAAGATATTTCAAAATCGTCTGAGATAAAAAAAAGATCATTGCCATTTCTTTCAGAATTAATTTTTATATCAGGATGTAGATATATTCTTGAACAAATATTTTTACACTTACCTAGAATAGTGTCTTCTAAAAAGAAATTATGGTCATTAAATAGTATTTTTCTTGAGTGATCTACTTTGTTAAATACAGTTGAATAGCCATTATGAGATGCTTTGAAATAATACATTTTTTCATTTTTGAGATAGCCCGAGCATCTGTCATAAACCTTTGCTCTCCTTGCTACTCTAAAGCTATGCCATACCTCGGAGGAATTCATATTGTTAATTTCTACAGTATTATGAGATGCAGTGCTCCTTTGAAAAAATCTAATTTTTGAGTTCTCATATTCGGAAATACCAGAATTAACAAATACTTTTTTTCCCTTATACGACAACTCAAAAGATAATGATTGAGCATGAGAATGGCCTGGCTGATAACTTGGACCAATGTTGCCTGCATCATATATTATTTTTAAATCTCTACATTTACCCACAAAAAAACCTGTATTTTCAAGATCACTTAGTGTTTCTTTATTTTGGTTGCTGCAAACAATACCTAGCTTTTCTGCATACCCTAATATTCTTTCATATTTTGGAGCTATACCTTCAACAGAATCATTGAAATGAGATATATTCCCATCATGAAGAATTAATTCAGAAAAAAATATCATTTTTTTGATTACTGTTTGCAAATGTATAATTTTTTCTTGGTTAATTTTCTCTGGAAAAGAATCCAATAAATTATAAATATCTAATAGGTCAACTAAGAATAACAAATGGTACATAGGAGATCTTTCATAATTTCCCCCATCATCTAATACTTGTTCATCAATCTCGCGAGTTATTTCTTTTAAAGAAAAATTAAAAAACTTTTCATGATCAAACATGCAGCTATAAAATAATAATGCTTTAATATTTGAAAAATAATGATTTGCTAGAATATCTTTTTCTAGATTCTTTCTTAAATATTGAGCTTGCTGATGAATGCTGTCCATGATTTCATCATCAAAATCAAAGCCAGATAACCAAGCCTTAACAAAATTAACCAGTCTTATTGAGGTTGGATAAGGTTCCCAACCAATAGAATTTAGATTTTTATTATATGAAATCCAATTTTTAATAAGTTTTTGATGGAATTCTTTTTTTATATCGCAGTTTTCAGAATTTAAATCATCGAAGTAATGCAAATTATACAACCACAATTTGCTATTTCCTTCTGACCAGTCATTAGGCAACTGCAATAATTTTTTCTTGTTTAAGAAGTTGGTTTCATTTTTTGTATTAATTTTTTCTTTGTAAACTTGATAAGATTTCCAGTTATATGGCCTCTCAACTACCTTAAATTTAAGAAAATTAACTTTTTCTCTAAAAATCTTTCTTTTGATTCTGTAAAAAATCTGAGATGGTTTGAGATGTATTACTGTATTTAAATACAATTTGATTACTCGAAACATCAGTTATAAATCAGGTGCCTCTGAGTTTATTGGCAATTTCAATCGTTATTTTAGACACTTCAAGAATTTCTTGAAGTGGGATAGGGCTGTCTCGATTGTCATTTACAGAATCCAAAAATTCTTTAATGCAATTAGATTGCCCTTTATCTTGTCTAAAAACGCGCTGTTTATTGAAATTATCCCAACTAAAACCTTCAAGCTTCATAAAGTTATCAAGTCTTAAAGCTGAGTCATCACAAAAAACTTCAATCCTTTCTTTTGGAAAACTTGTCCCGCCATTAGCGAAATAATTTATAGACCCAATTGACCCATCCTTAAAAGCCAAGCTGATAATAAATTTATCTTCTAAGGAAATATTGTCATCGAATTCTTTTAATTTCCTAACACTATAATCAATTATTGGTTCTCCAACTAAAAAGCGCATTAAATCGATGTAATGACATGCTTCACCTATGAGTCTTCCACCACCTTCATTGATATCCTGAACCCAACTATCATTATCAATAGAACCTGGACACATCGTAAAGATAAAAGATTTTGGATGTTTCTTTAAGAGTAAAAGGCTTTTCATCTTCTTTATTAATGGGGCAAACCTTCTGTTATATCCAACCATTAGAATTTTATTAGACTTCAACATTGTTTCTTCAATTTTATGAACATCTTCTAAAGTGATGCAAAGAGGCTTTTCTACATATACATTTTTATCACTCTTTATTGATTTTATAACCTGTTCAGCATGCTGATTATGACGTGTAGCAATTACAACGCTAGATGATTCATCATCTAATGCAAAATTTATATCTGTTGATGCTGTTTTGAAATTATTCTTTATTCCATGGAATGTGGATCCAATACCACTACTTGTAACGATTGTTTCAGGAAGTGATTTATGTTTTTTAAACAAAGGCAATAATGTTCTAGAAGCGTAATTACCTGCTCCAATAAATGACACTTTCAGGTTAGATTCGCTAACATTTTCTTTTTGAGATATATGTATTGACCTAACCTTTTTCTTATCTATGTTGTCACTAGGAAAATTTAGTATTATGCCAAGAGAATTACTATTATTTAATTCTTCATAAGCTTCTCTAAATTCATGTAAATCGAATTGTTTAGAAATTAGATCTTCTACATAGATTTTATCTTCTTCCATTAAAGATAAAACTGCTTCAAAATTTCTTTTTTCTGTCCACCTTACAAAAGGGTATGGGTAATCATGTCCTTCTTCTTCATAACTTTTATCGTATCTTCCAGGCCCATACGAACAAGAAACTTGAAAAGATATTTCTTTTTCATAGAAATCGTCTCTGCTTATATTTAAACCGACCACTCCTATAAGAACTATTTTCCCTCTTTTCCTCGTCATTTGTGCAGCCTGATGAATTATCTCGTTACTAGTAGACGATGCAGTTATCAAAACTGCATCAGCTTCTTTACCATCCATCATCTCTTTTGCTGTACTTACAGGATTCTTAACGGAGGATAAATCAATAATTTCTGCTCCAAATTTCTTAGCAAGCGCACATTTATCTGGATCAATATCAATACCCAAAACTTTCAATCCATTTGCTTTCAATATTTGTACTGCTAATAAACCAATCAGACCAAGACCAAAAACTATGACTTTCTCACCAATTGAAGGATTGATAAGTCTAATGCCCTGGAGCGCAATTGAAGAAAGGACCACAAATGATGCTGTTTCATCATTCACTTTGTCAGGTATAGGTACAACTAAATTTTTTGGACATCTTACTATCTCAGCATGAAAGCCATTTGATACTACTCTTGTTCCTATTGCAAAATTAGTATTGCTTGAATCTATTATCTTTCCAACATTGCAATAACCAAGTGGTACTGGCTGCTCTAATTTCGAAGTTACGGCGTCATATGTTGCAGATAAACCATCATTTTTAATTTTTTCTAATGTTTGTTTAACTTTATCAGGTTGGGATATTGCTTTACCCAATAAGCTAGATTTGCCAAAATCTATAAGCATTTTTTCAGTGCCTTTTGAAATTATGGTCTTTCTTGTTTCTATTAATACATTACCTGATTTATTTTTAGGACACGGAACTTCTATAAGATCAGTTTTTCCATTAGATATATTTTGAAGAATCTGTTTCATTAAATAGTTTTATAAAATATCCTTAATCTCATTTTTACTTGGATAGTTTATCAAAACTGCTTTGTATTTTCCTTTAAACACAAAAAGGCTGCCCACTCCAGCTCCAATAGGATAATGAGATTTTGTTAATTCAGAAATATCTTTAGCACTACCACATCCGCCTAAGAAAGTAAGAGGAATTTTAATGTTATTCTTTATATGGTCTAGGAGATCTAAATCATATCCTTTCATTGTTCCATCTCTATCGATATTATTAATTACTATTTCTCCTGCCCCATAATCTTGAGCAATTTTTAAAAAATCTAATAGATCTATATCATGTTGAATAGCTCCATTGCCTGTAAAGATTTTGTAACCTTTTAAAAATTTTTTCTTTACATCAATTGTTATTACCACACTTTGAGATCCAGCCAAACTTGCTATTTCATCAATTAAAATAGGTTTTTTTATTGCAGAAGATGAAATTGAAATTTTTTCAACTCCCAGTGAAAGAATTTTTAAAGCATCATCTTTATTTGTTATGCCACCTCCATAACATAATGGCATTCTACACTCAGCAGCCCAATTAGATATCAAAGAAAAATTTGGTTCATTTTTTTTTGTTGAAGCATCTATATCTAAAATTACGAGCTCATCTGATTTTTTTTCATTGAAGATTCTTACAGCATTTAATGGATCGCCTACATATACGTCATTTGAAAAATTTAATGTTTTTACTAAGCCATTATTTCTTACAAGTAATATAGGAATTATTCTTGATCTTAACATTCTATCTAACAAAATTTTCTAAGAAAATTTCTCCATTTTTATGACTTTTTTCAGGATGGCACTGTATACCATAGATATTTTCGTTTTTTATGACTGATGCAATTTCACAAGAATAATCTGAATAAGCAATTACGAATTTATTTTCTGACTCAATATAGTAACTATGTAAAAAATAAAATTCGGAATCTGAAATAATGTCGTTAAAAATTTTGTCATCTTTTTTTACATGCAAAGTGTTCCATCCCATATGAGGAAGGGGATATAAATCTTTTTCTTCTATTTTTTTTACTTCTGCATCTATCCATCCCAAACCTTGTTTTGTGCCCTCTTTGCTGCTCTTACACATAATCTGCATCCCAACACATATTCCTAATACTTCTATTTTTTTTTCAAGAACAAGTTCATCAAGTGTTGTGCGCATACCTGACTTATTTAAAGAATCTATTGCAGCATCAAATGAACCAACACCGGGGAGTATAATTTTTGATGCTCCTTTCAAATCTTCTTCATTTTTTGCAATTCTAAAATCAAAATTTTTTCTTTGCAGAATATTTGAAAATGCTTTTATATTTCCAAGGCCATAGTCAATTATTACAATCACCTTTTTCCACCTCTCTCAAGACCAAGAAGTTTCATAACTTTTGATCCAAATTCATAAAAAAATTGTTGTGATTTGAAGTCCTTATAAGTCTTTTTTGGTTTTGTGAAATATGATTCTAATTCACTTCTATCAATTTCCATTTTATTGCATACATAGTCAAATTCTATTCTCGCTTCATCTTCACTAAGTGCTGGTTTCTCAAGGGCTTGTATTGCTTGATCTCTTGTCATTTGACCAGTGAGAATTAAACTAGAAAATTGTACTTTTCTGGTGTCATAGCCAAACCGCTCTGGAAGCCAATAACCTTCATAGAATTTAGTAAATCTTGATTCAAAATGTTTTTGAGGATATTCCTGAAATCCAAATTTATCTACCAATAGATTCTTTGCTTCTTCTTTATTATATTTCATCATATCAAGCGGCCTATGAACTTTTATTCCTTTTAAATACGGCAGATAAATTTTGTGCCAAAGAATATTGGTAGTAGGAAATGTTTTTAATTCTGATATGCCATATTTTTTATGAATATCTAACATTTGTTTTGAATCAGATTGATAATACATCCATTCAATTGGATTTCTTATGCACTCAGTTGAATAGTTCCCTCCAGTTAATATATTTTTGACATTATATTTAGAAGCAAAGCTATACATCTTTGCAAAAAAAGCATGGTCTTGTGGAGCATCAATATGTGGTACACCTGATTTAAAAAATGAAAGCTGTAAATCTTTCATTTCTTCCCAGTTAATGACTTCTGTATATAAATCTAGATTCAAGTTATCTACAATTTTTTCAATATTATTAACAGCAACTTGAGAATTCCAACCAGCATCAACATGGAATACAAGAGGATTTAGATCTAATACCTCTTTAGCTAAATAAACAAGATAAGAACTATCAATACCGCCACTCATCCCTATAATGCAATCAAAATCTTTTTTCCTTCCCTCTTTTTTAATATCACTAACAATTTTTTCTAATTCTTTTTCTTTGTTTTTACCATGATTCCAAAAAGGCAAAATATCTTTATCAAATGTTATGCAATGATCACAAACCCCATCAGCATCAAAAGTAATTGCTGAATCGGTTGTATCCATTACACACCTTGTGCAAATTTGTTTAGTAGTCATATTATCTGGTTTTCAATGCATATATAAATTAACTCTTATATTCTAGTTAAATTTCAAGCGATGTTCTTTAGGTGTTTCAATATTTTAATTAAATTACTAAACGTATCATCGGAGCACTTTTCCCAAGAATATTTTTTTGAGAGTATTTTTGCACGTGCTGCAATTTTTTCTCTAATCTCTCTATCAGTTATTATTTTTTCTATACATTTTGAGATTGAAACTTCATCTTCCGGATCAAAATACACTCCTCCATCCTCTAAAATTTCTGGCATAGGACCTCTATCAGAACAAGCAATTGGCATTCCTATTGCCATACCCTCAACAAGAGTATTTGGCATATTCTCGCAGCTTGATGCAAAAATAAATATATCTGATCTTGATATTGATTTAGGCAAGTCTCTCTGCTTTATTTGGCCTTGCATAGTGATCCAATCTACTCCTATTAATTCATCTTCAATCAAATTTTTATATTTTTTATTTTCTCCAATGAGCTCTAATGATAAATCGTAGCCTTTTTCTTTTAACAATTTTATAGCTCTGATTACGTGTCTTTGATGTTTGTATGGAGCAACATTTGAGACATATACACATTTTATAGGTTCATTTAAATTATCAGGAAATTCTTTTGAATGTTTTTCACTATGAAAGTTAGTTCCAACTCCATGAGGTATATAAGAAATATTTTTTAAAGGTCCTGTAAATTTTTGTATTACTTCACTTGCATATTTAGTTAAAAAGACGACAGATGACGCTCTTTTCAATGCCCAAGCTTGAACATACTTTATTATTAAAAGCCTTAACCATGGAAGACTATATCTATATCTCTGCATTTCACCTGGCTCATAAGAAAGCATATCTCTACTCATTGTAACTGCTGGTGAGTAAGTATTAATGGTTCCAGCATCAAGATTAAGAACTATATCGCATGAAGATTTAGCTAATGATCTTGATAATTTAAACCGTTGCCATAAAAGTTGAGAAAGTATATTTTTGGTCGATTCTTGTGGACAATGTTTTATTAACCATGGTTCTTCAGGAAGCTCTTCAAGTAGCTCTTTATAACTCCAGACATGAATATATTTAATTCCATATTTTTCAGGCTTAAGACACGAAATTATTCCTACTAAGTGTGCTTTAGCTCCTCCTGATTTACTTCTAAGAGCATCAATTCCAATAACAAATCCAGAACCTCCTTCTAAACTATCCATGATTAAAAACTGGGATTATACCTCTTTCTCCATAACTCAAACATTACCAAACCAAAAATTTTTTCTGAATTATTTCTTCCTTTAGCATTTGCGTTAAGTGTTTTAATTATTTCGTTCTTATTAAAAATTGATTCTTTATCAAGAAGGACATCATAAAAGAAATCCCTAAATGGGCCTTCCTTAAGCCAGCTCTTAAGAGGAACACTAAAACCTTGCTTTCTACCAAATGTAAAATCTTGTGGAAGTATATTTCTAGCATATCTTTGAAGAAAAACTTTTTTATTGGAGCCATCTACTTTTAGAGCACTAGGAATATATGAGAAGGCAAATTCTATAATTCTATAATCTAAAAATGGTGCTCTTACTTCTAGTGAATTCATCATACTTGCACGATCAACTTTTACTAAAATATCTTCAACTAAGTAGGTTAAAAAGTCTGATCTTGTTGATCTTTCCAATAAATCGCCTGCTGATGGCGATATTTTGTTATGAAGCTCTTCTGCAAAACCAATATTAGAAATATTGAAATTTTTTAATAATTTTTGACGTTTATGAATATTAAAATAACTTGCAACAAGCGGAGATTTAGTTGAGTAATCAAATTGAAAACTGTTAACCCAATTTGAACCTTTAAAATCTTCAGGAAAAGTTTTTAAAACTAGATTTGAAATTAATCTCAAAGATCTTTTTGGAATAAATTTTATAAATTTTTCTAGCTTCAAAAGCCTTTCATAATGAGAATACCCTCCAAAAAGCTCATCAGCACCATCTCCGCCAAGAGCTACAGTACAATGTTTCCTGACTTCTTTACTAACCAGATAAGTTGGAATCATTGAGCTATCAATTATTGGTTCATCAAATTGTTCCGCGAGCTCAATGAGCAAATCTGGGTCTGGATTACTTGCGTCAAGTTCAATATGTTCTGTGCCAAAGTGATCAGCAATTTTTCTTGCATGTTCTGTTTCATCTAATTTACCAAATCCAGGAAATCTTACATTAAAAGTTTTAATGTTAGTTTTTTGCTTAGACGCGACTGCTGTAACTAAACTTGAATCAAGGCCGCCACTAAGAAGCACTCCAACTGGTACATCTGCTTCTAATTGCTTTGCTACTGATTCATTAAATAGCGAGCCAAATTCTGTTAATAAGTCATTTTCTCTTTTAAATTTTTTAGCAGAATTTGGAATTTCCCAATATTTTTCTAATACTATTTTTCCAGACGAAGTATTAAATGTCAGCCAGCTTCCGGCTTCGAGTTTATTAATTTCAGAATATATGCATTTTTTTCCAGGCACAAAGCCAAATGAAAGAAAACAATCTAACGATTTTTTGTCAACTTCTCTCGTTATTTTTTTATTTTTAATTAGGCCCTTTAACTCTGAAGAAAAGGATATAGAATTCTGGTCTGCACAATAAAAAAGAGGTTTTTCTCCTGCTCTATCTCTAGCTATAAATAATTCTTGATTTTTAGAATCATATATAGCAAATGCAAACATTCCGTTAAAAATTTTGACGCATTCTTTACCCCACTCTTTGAAAGCAGCTAAGATAACTTCAGTATCAGAACTAGATTTGAATGAATATCCAATTTTTTTAAGATCCTCCCTGATTTCTTTATAATTGTATATCTCTCCATTGAAAGCGATCGTTAAACCAAAACTCTCATTTGACATTGGTTGCGCAGCTAAATAAGAAATATCTACTACTGCCAAACGCCTATGAGCTAACTCAACCTTATTGTCTTCTGAAACCCAATAACCTGAATCATCTGGACCTCTATGCTTAATCTGTTTATTTGCAATTTTTGTCCATGAGCCTATATCTTCTAGTTCAGACTTTGAAGCTATTCCAACGAAACCACACACTCTATTTAAGATTTAATTTACTATAATCAAACTTCTCATTTATAAATTCTATACTTGTATTTTTTTTATTTTCTTCATCATAAAATCGCCATTTATCTTTTGGAATTTTCCAGTCATTGCCATAAAGAAATTTCAAAAGCTTTTCTGGGTTTGAAGGAATGTAAATTTGTGAACCATTGAACGGATATAATTCAAAATTTTCAAAATATTCTAATGGCATGGCAGTTTTTTGAAATTTACCTCCTAACTTCTCAGATATAGAAATTAAAAATTCAAAAACTTTCCTTCTAATATTCAATGGTAATATTTTAAAAATTTGAGAAATAAGAAATTTAAAGATATTTTTTAGATTCAATAATTCATTTTTATTGCGAAATTTAAATTTCTTAAAAGAATTAGGATATATAAATATAAATGCTGATGTCCAGTAAAATACTGAAGCAAGAAAGTTTTTACCTTCATATTTAGAAGCTGTTTCATGAGGACGAATAACTTTTTCATTTTCTATCCAATAAAAATTTATATTGATATCAACTAATGGCCCTTTTTTTATATTTATTGTCCCGAAAGATTTATAAAAAATACAAGTAAAGCCAATATTATTTAATCTATCGACTATTTTAGTTATTTGATCATCTGAAATATCAGAATACCAACAGCCCGCCTCAAGATCATTATTCCAAGGGATCAGTTCTCCATCTCTTATAATTCCAAGCAAACCTCCATAAGAAATCCAAAAAAATAGATCATGTTCATCAAAGACTTTTTTAACTTGCAATATGGAATCAGCTAAACCTTTTGTATCTGATCTAGTTTCGTATTCAAAAGATCCTTTCTTTTGCATTTTTAATTTAAGTCGAAAATATAATTGATATTCTCTTGAGAAAATTTAATTGGATTATTCGACATTCTTTCCATATTTACCAGTTCTGAAAGAATCTTTCTATCAGAGGAAGAAATATTTAGATCTTTTGACAAGGATGTTTTTATATCTAAATTTGCTAAAAATGTATCAAAAAAATCTATGACCGTAGAACTATCATCTATTCCAATTATTTTATTAAGTTTTGCCATTGTTTGGCTCATATTCTGAGAGCTTTCATTTTTACAATGAAGTTCGTATATTTTTGGTAACGTAATCCATATAGAATGCCCATGAGGTATATTGAGTTGCATTGAAATTCCATATGACCAAGCGTGGGGCGCTGTTGTTTTAGTGATATTAATCGCTTGGCCTGCTAAATTTGAAGCTTCAATCATTGACTGCGCTGATTTAAATGAATTATCAGAATTTATATATTCACTAAAAGAATCCATACAAAGTTTCAAAGCAGAATAGGATAGTTTTTTGCTCTTAGATGTGGCTGCAACAGCCCAAGCACTTTCAATTGATTGAGAAATTGCATCAAGAGCACTACATGTCTTTTGATACTTAGAGGCTGAAACAATAAGCTGTCCATCTAATATCACTTCATCAGGCAGTAAACATTTGTCAGCTACTGAGAATTTTTCTTTCTCAATATAAACAACTGCAAAATGAGTGGACTCACTTCCAGAGCCAGCAGTAGTGGGTACAGCTATTAAAGGAATTTTTGGATCCATTAATTCAGATAAACCTACTGCTATCAAATCAGTGAGAGGAGGAGTTGCACGAAAAGCTTTTATTAATTTAGCCATATCAATTACACTTCCTCCGCCGACGGCAATCAATAATTCAATGTCATTTTTTTGTGCTAATCTAACGCCTTTTTTTGCATCATCTAATTTTGGATTAGCTTCAAAATCATTAAAATAAGTTAATTCAAAATCTGCTAAAGCTTTATTAATTTCGGATTTAGCGCCACTATTTTCAAATGATTTTTTTCCAGTAACGACCATAATTCTTGATACGTTATACCCTTCAAGTATTTTACTTAAGTGTTTTAGGCTGCCTAGACCTGAATGTATTTTATGTTTCAATTAGTTTCTTCCATTTCTCTATTATTACATCTTCAGAGAAAATCATAGATTTATTACTCTGATTAAAATCATGGCTCGTATCGTTTGCTATACTCTCCATCGCAATCGCATATTCCTCTTCTAATGGATATATCTTTGTGCTTATATCTATATCTGAAAGAGGGAATGGTGCAGTTAATATTCCAGAACTAGATCTATATGGATATTCAATTTTTTCTTCAATATCAAGTTCTGGAAATACAATTTCCCTAGGGCCACTAATACAGTCAGTTGTCACTATTGGCTTGCCAATAGAAATTGCCTCAATCAATACATTTGGTAATCCTTCATAAAGGCTGGTAAAGCAAAAACAATTAGCTCTTTGTATATAAGGAAAAATATTTAGAGTATTTTTTAATATAAGAACTTTATCTTTGATATTTAGCGATTGTATTAATGACTCAAGATCTTTTCTTAGCCCACCTTCTCCTATGATGATTAGAATTGCATTAGAATTGTTTCTAGCACAAATGCTAAATGCCTTAAGTAGGTGCCACTGCCCTTTTTGCGAATTTAGTCTTCCGACATTTAAATAAACGTATTTATCATCAGATATATCAATAGACAAAGGTTCCTTTGCTAAGCGTTTATATCGCTCTAAATTATGTCCATTATAAATAAGAGTAGTATTTTTAATTCCTAAAGATAGGAGAATATTTTGCATTTTTTTTGTAATGACATGAGTAGCGTCCATTCTCCGATAAAGAAACCATGATAAAGTTCTCATGATTGGACTTAATCTGTAAATATTACTATTTCTAACAGATAAGACTACTTTATAACTTCTTTTTAAGGACACAAGAGAAACAAATAAATTTGAATAAAATCCGAATGAAAGTACCAAATTTGGCTTGTATTCGTTTAATACTTTTCTTATAAAAATTAATCTTTTAAGAATAAAAAAGATTTTGTTGAACCAATTTTTTCCATGTTTTTCATTGTGGCTGTAGTAATTTTCTCCAACATTATACTCATTATCAGAATCATAAAATTTTAAATATCGAATATCATATTCTTCTGAAAGCTTGAGCCCAAGATTATACGCATTTTTCTCTGCACCTCCACTGATCTCGAGAGAAGGAATTACTATAAGTATTTTTGTTTTAGTGGAAATAATTTAACTCCTTTTAATCCTGTTCATAATTTTCTAATAGATTGCCTTTATCAAATATTCCCCCGTCAGTTGGATCCATTAACAGCATAGTTGGCAAAGTCAATAAACCAACCCTCGTATAACTTTTTTCAAAGCTATCTCTCTCAATTATGATATCAAGACAAGTTGTAAGAATTGAAATTATTAAAAATGATAAAATAAAAAAATTATTAAATTTATATTTTTTATAGTCATTTATTACAACAAAAACGAAAGCCACCAAAATTATAAATCCGTATCTGTTAAAAACGAAAGGAAATAAAAAAGTTAAGTTTGCAAACACTAAAAGAATTAATAATGTTGAAAACCATTTATTTTCAGATCTATTTATATTTAGCAAAGCATAGATAGTTATTAGGTAATACCATAATTTTCCAAAAAATACATATATTGCGTGCCCTGTGTTAGTAATAACAAATTGTTTTTCCCCAAAATAACTTAGATACTTTTGTAAATAAATTACATCAATATCTACATAGGGCAAAAGATTTATAAAATATATTAAAAAATATTCTGCAGGAATAAATAAGAACAAGAATGAGAAGAAATATACAACTTTCAGAAGTTTATAATTTTTTTGAAACAAGACATAAAGAAGAGTTGCAATAAAAAATACTGCTGTTGAAAAATGAATTGTTGCTGCAAATAAGAGTGAAGTAAGCCCTTTTAAAGTCTGATTTCTAACTAAGCTTAGGTAAA
>MDSZ01045003.1_pt1 | contig 18783 bp, 20 predicted proteins | sample 811201 | NCBI WGS metagenome assembly MDSZ01 (sample SAMN05326647, study PRJNA326480) | marine metagenome | isolation source: seawater | place: Indian Ocean: North | collected 2010
AGAGTCAATAAAAACAAAAAAAATTCTATTATTGTGGTATCGAACAAAGAAAAGTTCAAAAATTTAATTCTTTATATTGTTGTAAATAAAATTCTTCTACAAAACAAAATTCATGCCCCAAAACTTTTGAGTGAAAATATTGATAAAAATTTTATAGAAATATCAGATCTTGGCAATAAATCACTTACAAAATTAGTAAAGAATAAAAAAAATATAATTTTTTTGTATAAAAAGTTAATTGACCTATTAATCAAAATTCAAAAAATAAAGTTAAAAAAAAGATATATTTATAAAAAAAAAATTATAAAATTTAAAAAATATTCTAATTTAGAGCTTCATAAAGAGTCAGACCTATTTTTTAATTGGTATTTACCAAATTTTACAAATAAAAGAAAATTAACAATTTTGAAAAAAAAACTAAGAAAAAAATTAAATTTAATTTATAAAAAACTAAGTTTTAGTAACCACGTATTTGTGCATAGAGATTTTCATCTCGCTAATTTTTTAATTAATAAAAAAAATGAAATTGGAATTATTGACAGCCAAGACGCAATTATTGGAAATCCTTTGTACGATTTAACATCATTAATTGATGATGTTAGAGTCAAAATTAAAAAAGATATACAGAAAAAATTATATAAATATTACTTAGAAAAAACAAAAATAAAAAAAATAGCCTTAATTAATATGAAAAATGATTTTGACATTTTATCTGTGCAAAGAAATTTAAAGATATTAGGTATTTTTGTTAGATTATATAAACGAGATAATAAATCACATTATCTTAAATATCTTCCAAGGACATGGGAATTAATTTTAGAGAGGATGAAAAACCCTATTTTTAAAGATTTTAAAATTGAATTAGAAAAACATTTATCAATCCAAACCATGAAGAGAAGAGGCATAAAATGACAATAAAAAATGCAATGATTTTAGCCGCAGGTATTGGGAGTCGAATGAGACCTTTAACTTTAAGCACACCTAAACCTTTATTAAAAATAGGTGATAAAAATTTATTAGAAAGAGCAATTAATTTATTAATATTACACGGAGTGAAAAAATTAGTTATTAACACACATTATCTATCCGAAAAAATTGAAAAGTTTGTTCATAATCAAAATTTTAAAATAAAGATTAAAATTTCAAACGAAAGCAAAGAATTGTTAGATACTGGTGGTGGAATACTAAATGGTACAAAAGAATTTGAAGATGAACCTTTTTTTGTGCTTAATCCCGATACGCTATGGAGTACGCCGTACCTTAAAGAAATACAAAATCTAGAAAAGTTATTTTATGAGAAAAATAAAGCTAGTTTATTATTGGTAGATAAAAATTTAAGTGAAGATAAATCATTTCAAGGAGATTTTAATTTAGAAAAAAATAGTCTGATTAAAAGAGATAAAGAAAATAAATTTATATTTACTGGTCTTCAGGTCTTAAAAAGAAATAATTTTTCTGAATTTGAAAATAATAGAATATTTTCAATGAATAAAGTTTGGGATAAATTAATTTTATCTAAAAACCTAGTTGGTTTAAAAAGTAAAATTAAATTTTTTCACTTAAATACAAAAAAATCTTATGACAGTATTAAGAATATTCAAATTATTGATTAACTAAAATTTTTTTTGATCTATCTTTATCGAGATAATAATACTTTTTAATTTCTACCTTTTCATCAAATTCAATTAATAGAGGATTCCCAGTTGGTATCTCTAAATCATTTATTTTAAGATTAGAAATGTTGAATAAATACTTGCATAATGCTCTTAGTGAATTTCCATGAGCCGATATTAAAATATTTTTTTTAAGCTGCAATTTACTTTTGATTTGCTTTAGAAAAAAGGGAACCACACGTTCATAAGTATCTTTCAAAGACTCCGATAACGGAATCTTTCCATCAGGAATACTAGCATTTAATGGACTAAATAATTTTAAGTTTTTATCTTCTTTGTTTATAATAGGAGGTGCTGTTTCCCAAGATCTTCGATATTTTTTAAATTGAACATCACCAACCTTTTTTTTGGTCTCATCTTTATTTAATCCTGTAAGAGCACCGTAATGTCTTTCATTTAACTCCCAAGAAGTATAAAATTTAAGATCAAGGTTATTTTTTTTAAGAATTATTGTAAGGGTTTTTATAGCCCTTTTAAGATAAGAGGTATAAAAATAATCTATATCTAAATGTAAATTTTTAATCAAATCTCCGGATTTCTCTGCTTCTTTAATTCCTTCTTTTGATAAATCCACATCAACCCAGCCTGTAAATCTATTTTCAGCGTTCCAAAGGCTTTGACCATGTCTAGTTAAAATAAGTTTGCTCATTTGAAATTTTGTATTATTAAACTACTATATTAAATTAGTTATGAATAATACTCTATTAAATTTTTTAAGGAAAATTTATTTTATTTCTTTATTACTTTTCTTAATCATATACTTATATCCAGGTAGTATAATAGGATATATTTTTTATGGAAATTTAAAAATACAACCTGATCTAATTAAGAATCCACTCGGCACCTCCATCAATCACATATTAGCTTTTATCTATATATCTTTTATAGCTTTTGTGAGTGCATCTAAAAAGAAATTAAAAACAACCATTTATTTTATTTTTTTATTAGCTTTCTTTTTAGAATTCACTCATTTATTCATTCCTCACAGATCATTTGAACTATTAGATTTAGCAGGAAATATATTCGGTGTTATGATTTCTTTTTTAATGTTGCTGTTAGTCAGAAGCATTCAAAGATAAACTTCTACAAAATTAAAAAAATAAATTATAATAGGAATGTGATTCGAAACCCATATCTTTTACTTATATTGCTGCTATCACTTTTGTCTTGCTCTTCCATTCCTAAAAATACCCATAACAGCTGTGCGATATTTGAAGAAAGGTATCTATGGTACAAACACGCAAAATCGACAAATAAAAAATGGGGTGCTCCTATACATTTACAACTTGCGTTTATAAAAAAGGAGAGCGATTTTAATTGGTTAGCTAAACCTCCTAGAAAAAAAATCTTTAAAGTAGTTCCCTTTAAAAGACCTTCAAGTTCTTTTGGTTATTCCCAGGCAGTTAAAGGAACCTGGGAACAATATAAGAATGAAACAGGAAATTCTTTGGCCACTCGCGCAAGATTTAAAGACTCGGTAGACTTTATAGGATGGTACATAAACAAAACTTCAAAAATACTAAAAATTTCAAAAAATGATGCCTATAGACAATATTTAGCTTACTACAAAGGATGGGGAGACTATAAAAATTATTCTAAAGATAAAAAAGCCATCATTTATGCAAAATCAGTTAAAGAACTTGCAAGTAAATATAGAAAACAGCTTAGTTTGTGTAAAAAAAATTTAGATAAAAAAAAATATATTATTTTTTGAGCTGATTATTTAATTCAACTTCAACAGAGTCAATTGTTTGAGTATTTTTTCCTATTATAGAGTAGATTGTTGGGATAACAAATAAAGTAAAAAAAGTTGAAAAAATCATACCACCAAATATTGTTATACCAACTGTTAATCTACTTGCTTCTCCTGGTCCACTTCCAATTATTAATGGCAAAACACCGAAAATGGTAGATAAACTTGTCATAAGAATTGGTCGAAGTCTAATTGTTGCGGCGTCTATGATTGCCATTTCAAATTTTTTTCCGTCTTTTCTAAGTTGATTTGCAAATTCAACAATTAGTATGCCGTTTTTGGCTGACAAACCAATTAGAATTATCAAAGCTATCTGGCTATAAATATTTAAAGACGAACCAACAACTAATAATCCTAAAATACCTCCTAAAATAGCTAAAGGAACTGTTAACATTATCGTGAAAGGGTGCCGCCAACTTTCAAATTGAGCACTCATTGCTAAATATGCAGTAATCAATGCCAATAGAAAAATCGTATATAATTCATAATTAGTTTTTTTATACTCTTCACTTTCTCCTTTATAAGCTATTTGAGCTTCAGGAGTATTTGTTTCAACAACATTAACTAAAAAGCTTAAAGCTTCATCTAATGAATAATTACCAACTAATCTTGCAGATATTGTAACTGCTTTCTGTCTATTATACCTTGATAAAAATGGAGATTGCCCTTCCTCTATAAATGAAACTAAATTGGATATTGAAACCAATTTGCCATTATTTTTTGATCTGACAAAAACTTTACTTATACTCTCAGGTTCTTGCCTATCCTTAATATCTCCTTGTAGTATAATTGAATATTCTTTTCCATCCTGAGTAAATCTTGTAACATTTTTAGATCCAAAAATTGTTTCAATAGTTCTACCGATATCCTCTGTTGATACACCTAAATCTGAGGCTTTTTTTTGATCAATTTTTACATTTAGCTGAGGCTTGTTCAAGTCGAAATCATCTTGTATTGAAGTTAAACCCGGATTTTTCCTAGCTTCCTTTTTTATAATATTTTTCCAATTTATCAATTCTTCGTAAGTTTTACCAAGAATAACAAATTGCACAGGACTTTGTATTCCACCTGTCCTTATTCCTTGTGGCATAATTGGAAAAGCCAATACTCCAGGGACTTTTGAAATTTTACCAAAAGACTCCCTCATTATCTTTACTCCATGGCGATCTCTTTTTGCCCATGGCTCTAAAAGCACAATAATAAAACCGCTATTTACCTGTTTAGCTGATTTTCCAAAGCCAGGAACTCGCATAATTAATCGTCTGTATTCACCTTTTCCGACCTCAGGCAATAGTAAATTTTCTATATCTTCTGCCTTATCTTTAGTGAAATTAAAACCTGACCCTTGAGGAGCTTTTATTATTACAAAAAAGGCTCCTCTATCTTCTGGGGCTATTAGTTCCTTAGGCGCAAAATTAAATAAAAAAATAGTTAATGATAGTACTGCGCCTAAGAAAATAATAATTATTTTTCTTCTATGTATCCAAACATTTAAAGAAGATCTATAAGAACTTGTCAAAGCTTTTAATAACTTTTCAAATTTCAAAACAATTTTAGATTTTTTCATATTTTTTTTTAAATACTTACTTCCCAACATTGGACTTAAAGTTAAAGCAACGAAACTCGAGATAATTACTGCTGAGGCAAGCGTTATCGCGGTTTGAGTGAACAAAACACCCGTGATTCCCTTTATGAATATTAGCGGAATAAAAACAGCAACTAAAACAACTGTGGTCGCTATTATTGCAAATGAAACTTGTTTAGCACCTTTGTATGCTGCAACTAAAGGACTCTCACCAAGTTCAATTCTTCTTACAATATTTTCAAGCATTACAATGGCATCATCAACAACAATTCCTATAGCTAAAACTAAAGCCATTAGGGTAAAGAGATTTATTGAAAAATCAAAAATATAAATAGAGAGAAAAGTTGAAATTAGAGAAACTGGCAAGGCGATTATCGGTACTATTAGCGCTCTTAAATTTCCTAAGAAAAGGTAAATAATAATTGTTACAAGGACTAAAGCTATAATCAAAGTTTTATAAACTTCTTTTATTGCAAATTTAATATAATTACTTCTATCAAAAGAAATTTCAAGCTCTGTATTCGGAGGGAGTGATCTTTTTATCTCTATAACTTTTTTTTTAATTCCTGCTGCAACGGCTAAAGTATTTGCATCCGATTGTTGATAGATACCTATCCCTACAACTTGTTTTCCGTTACCTTTAAATAATGTACGAGTAGATTCTGCACCAATTTCTACTCTTGCAACATCATCAAGAGTGATAATAGAACCATCATTGGCCCTTTTGAGAGGTAATTTTTTATAATTTTCAATTTGTTGATAAGCTTTTTCTAATTTGATTGTCAAATCAATGTCCTTTGATTCTATTCTTCCCGCAGGAAATTCAATGTTTTCTTTTAAAAAAGCTTGTTCAACTTCTTGCGTAGTAAGGTCTCTTGCAGCTAACGCCAAAGGATCTATCCAAACCCTTAATGAAAGTTCCCTTTCTCCACCTAATCTTACTCTTCCAACGCCAGATACAGTTGAGAAAGTGTCAGTTAAATATCTATCTGCATAGTCAGTTAGTTCTAAATCAGTCATGGTATCGGAACTAAATGAAAGCCACATAGTAGTTCTCATACCTGCACTTTGTTTAAATATTTCAGGCTGTTCAGCACCATCTGGTAAATTATCAACTACTCTAGCAACGGAACTTCTTACGTCATTCGTAACATCATCGAGATCTAAGCCCGTTTCAAATGTTAAAGTTATTCTGGAGCTTTCATCCTCACTAAAAGAGTCAATAGTTTCAAGACCAGGAGTGCCTCCAACAAAATCCTCAATTTTTTGAGTTATTTGTGTGTCAATTATTTCAGCCGAAGCCCCTTTATAATCAGTTTGTATGGTAACAACCGGTGGCTGAACATCTGGCAGTTCATCTGTTGGTATTTCTTGAAAGGTAACTAAGCCAAAGATAACAAGCACAATACTCATTACTGAAGCGACGACAGGCCTTTTAATAGATAAATCAGTTAAAAACATAATTTAATATTTTATTAGTTGATTACTTTTACTTTTGATTTGTCTCTTACCTTAGATATTCCTTCTGTTATGACTTTATCTCCAGCCGAAATACCCGATAAGACAGAGACTTTTCCAAAGTTTCTTTTTCCCATTTCAATATTTTTCTTTTCAGCTACATTATTTCTTACAACATAAACAAAGGCAGTTTTGCCTTGAATAGTTATAGAGCTTTCAGGCACCCCTAATTGAACTACTTCATCATAAATTACTTTAACCGTCATTAATTGGCCAGGAATTATGTCAAAATTAGAATTTTCCACAATTACCCGAGCCAAAATTGATCGTGTTGACGGATCTATTCTTGAGCTTACTGAGTCTATTTTTCCTTTAAAATTTTTATTAAATGCAGAGGAAGATATTTCTGCTTTTAATCCAGTTTTAATAACACCTACATAGTTTTCAGGAACTTTTATATCTATGACAACTTTTTTTAGATCATCCAAAGTAATAATAATACTATCAGTCCCCAAAACCCCTTGAGCTATCTCCCTTTTGCCTATTTTACCATCAAATTCTGCTATTATTTTTTCACCATCATTTAACTCAACGATTGTCTGACCTTTTTTAACAAATTTATTATTAAAATTAAATTTTTTATTTAAAAGCTCTTTTTTAACCCTGTAAGTTTTAGAATTTTGAGCGATAGCTGTTCCAAAAGTTTCTATACTTTTATAAAAGGTTGATTTTTCAACCTCGTAAACTATCACTCCAGGAGCAGGTCTAACACTAAATTTTTTTTTAAAATGTAATCCAACAAAATGTCTACCAGCAATCACAATAAAAATTGCTAATAATGAAACAATTAAAATAAATTTTATTTTACCAGATGTTGTCATTTTTTAATAAGACCATATTCAGCCCAAGATCCATCATAGATTAAAGGTGTTTTACCATTTATAATAGAATTAGCCATACCCAAAATACATGCTGTTACTCCAGAACCACATGTGAAAACCATATTTATAGGAAATCTTAGGTTTAAATCTTTAAAAACTTTTATTAGTTCTTCTTTTTTTTTAAAAGTGTTTGATTTTTGATCAAAACAGTTTTGAAAAGGTAGATTGTAAGATCCCTCAATATTTCCACTCCTTAAACCTTTTCTTATTTCGGGCTCAGAGCCCTCAAATCTTTTTTTTGAGCGAGCATCAACTACACTATAAAATTGTGTCTTAATATTTTCATCAATATCATTTTTACTTAGAATATATTTCTTATTTTCTTCTATTTCGTATTTTGAAATATTAAATTCTTTAATATCTTTTGTTAATGGTTTTTTTTCATCAACCCATTTTTTTAAACCTCCATCTAAAACAGAAACTAAGTCAGGGTTATGACCAAAATACAAAAAATTAAACCAACATCTACATGAACTTTTAACATCTGAGTCATCATAAATTATTACATGGTCATTATTTTTTATACCTATAGAACTAATCATGGAAGACCACTCATCGGGTGGAGGCATCATATGTGGTAATACAGATTTTTTATCACTAAATTCCTCTAAATCCCAAAATAAAGCTCCAGGAATATGATGCTTTAAATACTCATTTTTGCCATTTCTTGCAACATTTGGCATATGCCATGACGCATCAAGTATCCTTACTTTTTCTAAATTCAAATTTAACCAGTCTGTGGAAACTAATGGTTTCATTTATTTTTTTCTATATATTTTTGGTGAAACTCTTCTGCTTTACAATAATTTTTCAGTTTAGAAATATTTGTAGCAATTTTACCTTTATAGATTAAGTTAAACTCTCTTTTTTTTTCTTCAGCGATTTTTTTTTGATCGTCGCCCTCATAAAAAATTTCACTTCTATACTGTGTTCCTATATCAGGATACTGCATATCTACTTGTGTTGGATCATGCATCTTAAAAAACAAATCCAAAATTTTTTCATAGGATATTATTTTCTCATCAAAAATTAATTTTACAACTTCAGCATGTCCTGTGTTTCCGCCACACACCTCCGTATATGATGTTTTGGAGCTATTACCCCCAGCGTAACCGACTTCTGTTTTAATTATCCCAGGTTTGTTTTTGAAGGTTTCCTCTGGTTTCCAAAAACAGCCAAGTGCGAGTGTACATTCTTGCATAAGTTATTTATAACGACAAATAAAGGATATAAAATTGTTAACACAAAATCAAATAGGCGTATTGTACATGGTGGGCAGCGTTGTCTGTTTCTCCGTAATGGATATTTGCGTAAAATGGTTGGATTATTATCCTGTTGGACAAGTTTTATTTTTAAGATTTTTTATAGGGTTTATACCAATTTTATTTATAATACCCAGAGGTAAAATTTTAAGTTTCTATAAAACAAACAGACCTGGTCTTCACGCATTTAGAGCTTTTACTGGAGCAGCTGCAATTATTGCATTATTTATAGGATTAAGAGAACTACCGTTAGCAGATGTGGTGTCCTTAACTTTTGGGGGGCCGATATTCGTAACAGTTGCATCAATTTTCTTTTTATCAGAGAAGGTTGGAATTAAAAGATGGTCAGCCGTATTTCTAGGTTTTATTGGAATGTTATTAATAGTTCAGCCAGCTTTTATTGATTTAAATTATTATTATATAACTCCAATAGTTTTCTGTATATTTTTTGCTTGCGTGGCAATCAGTGTAAGATCATTATCGAAAACGGAACCAAACTATACTATTGCTTTCTACTTTACTCTTCTTTGTACTTTACTCGGACTAGGATCAATATTTTTCGTAGAATGGAAGATGCCTACATTAATTGACTTAATCATTTTTATTATAATGGGATTATGCGGAAGTATTGCAAATCTTCTTCTAACTCAAAGCTATAGACTAGCTGAAGCTTCATTAGTTACACCTATAAAGTATTTAAGTCTAGTATTTGCAATTGTATTTGGATTCTTGATTTGGAGTGAAATTCCAAAGATCTTAACATTGTTTGGAGCATTTTTAGTCATCGCAAGTTCTTTAATAATATTTGTGAGAGAGTCTCAACTTAAAAAACAAATAGTAAATCCAAGAGCATGAGAAAACCAAGTTATTGGAATAAGGCAAAATCTACTTTGTCAAAAAAGGATAAAGTTATGAAAAAACTTATATATTCTTATAAAGACGGGTCTCTTGTCACTAGAAATGATGTTTTTTTTTCACTTTGCAAAAGTATTATAGGGCAACAAATAAGTGTAGCTGCAGCTAATTCTGTCTTTTTAAAATTCGAGAAAATTTGCAAAGGAAAAATTACTGCAAAAAATGTAAACAAATTACCTGCAAAAAAATTAAAAAGATGTGGTTTAAGTAGGCAAAAAGTCAGGGGTATTAAAGATTTAGCAAAAAAAATTATCTTAAAAAAATTTAAACCTCACTTAATAAAGAAAATGGATGACGAGGAAGCAATTGAGTATCTATCAAACTTAAAACAGATAGGAAGATGGTCTGCTGAAATGATTTTACTTTTCACTTTTAATAGATCAAATATTTGGCCACTACAAGATATTGGTTTACTTAGAGCAATATCTAATAATTATAAAAAGAAGTATTTTCCCCCTAAGACGTTTTTGAAGAAACTTTATAAAAAATTTACGCCCTACTGTTCTGTTGCTACTTGGTATTTATGGAGATCCATTGATGATGAACCAATACAATACTAAATTCCTTCTACTGTCTGAAACTGTCGATCTGCATAACCTTTAAGTATCGAATGAGCTTCCTGATACTCTTTTGATTGATAAAAAGTATTAGCTTGGTCATATGAAGGAAATTCTATGACAACAGTTCTAGGGGATTTTTCTCCCTCGCGAGACGTTGATTTTCCTCCTCTAATTAAAAATTTCCCCTGAAATTTTTCAACTGCTGCTCTAGCCTTAACAGCATATTCTTTTAATTTTTCTTCACTGCTTATACTCTTGTAAACACAAACAACATATCCTTTCATTTACATCTCCTTAAAAATAATTTAGTTTTTTCCATGGCTGAAAAATTAATTATAGATTGGAAAGAGTATAATCTAATTGTCGAAAAACTTGCAATACAAATTCATGAAAGTGGTTATCGCCCAACAATGCTAATCGGTATCATGAGAGGTGGCGCACCTATAATAGACGTTTTAAGTAGAGTATTTAAGCTAAAATGTGCATATTTAGCAGTAGAGTCGTATTCTGGAAAAGGAGTTGAGGATCAACAGGGTGAATTAGTATTTTCTAGAGAGTTAAGTTCAACAATGCAAAACATGGGAGGAAGACTACTTCTTTGTGATGATTTATCTGACACTGGTGTAACTTTAAAAAAAAGTATTAATTGGCTTTACAATTATGCTCCAATTAAAAATATAGAAAGTATTAAAACAGCTGTCTTATGGAAAAAAAAGGATTCTACTTTTGAACCTGATTTCTGTGCGAAAAGATTAAAAGATAATCCTTGGATTGTGCAGCCATTTGAGCATTATGAAGAGATAAGGGTTAAGGACCTTATTGCTAAGCACAAAAAAAAGTAAAAGGGTCAAGATTTGACCCTTTTACTAAACACTTTTTATGCCACTGCAAAACTTACTACACTTAAAACAGCTATTAACCAGATAGCTGGTGAAGTTTTATTAAATTTTCCTGTGAAAATTTTAATTAGCGCATATGCGATAAAACTTAAAGCTATACCGTGACTAATAGAATAAGTTAAAGGCATAGCAATAAAAGCTACTACAGCAGGTGCCGACTCAGCTATATCATTCCATTCTATATCTGTTAAGTTTCTAACAAATAAAACTGCAACATATAGCAATGCGGCTCCATCAATTTCTTTAGGTAAAGAAGTTGCTAGGGGAGAAAAGAATAAACATGCTAAAAAGAGTACTCCTATCACAAGCGATGTCATTCCTGTTCTTCCGCCAGCCTTCACACCAGCTCCTGATTCTACATAACTGGTTACTGTAGTGGTCCCCATAAAAGCACCAGCAACAGTTCCAACACTGTCAGACAGCATAGCTTTATTAATGTCTTGAACTTTTCCATCCCTGCCAACTTTACCAGCAACATTAGCGACTGATGTTAATGTTCCTGCGGTATCAAAAAAGTCTATGAATAGAAGAGTAAAAATTACTGTGGACATACCAGCGGTAAAAGCTGCACCCAAATCAAACGCAAAAAGATAAGTCATTGGCGGTGGACTGCTCACTACTCCGTTAAATTTTGCAAGACCAGTTAACCATGCGATAATGCTGAAAACCAGTATTCCAATAATAATGTTTCCTCGTATTTTCATTTTTTCCATCACAACCATTGATACGAATGCTAAACATCCTAGTAAGACTAATGGGTTTTTAATATCCCCTAAAGTGACCAAAGTAACAGGATGATCACCTACAACACCCATTATTTCTAGTCCTATGATTGCAAGAAAACCACCTATACCTGCTCCTATTCCTAATTTTAAACTTTTCGGAATTGAATTTATTAACCAAGCACGTATTGGCGTTAATGAAATTGCTAAGAAAAGTACACCAGCAACTAAAACTGCACCCAAAGCTTCTTGAGGTGTATATCCCATTCCTGCTACCACTCCGAAAGCTACAAAAGCATTTATTCCCATACCAGGGGCTAGACCAATTGGCCAAGTTTTTCCGTAAAACGCCATTATAAAACAGGCAATAGCTGTTGCGACTATCGTTGCTGTAAACACAGCCCCGAAATCAAAAAAACCTTTTTCTGGTCCAGCAAATTCACCAGACAAGATAAAAGGGTTCAAAAACATTATGTAGGCCATAGTCAAAAACGTTGTTACGCCCGCAACTACTTCGGTTCTAAAATTTGTTTTGTGTTTTTTGTAATTAAAATATTTATTAAACATAAAATCCTCCTATAGGGTGTGATTACTCTGATTCTCTTACAAAATCCCTTTAAAATTTTGATATTTTTTAATTTACAACCTGTAGTCAATATTTCTGTTCATAAAAATAGTGTATATTCTATATCTAGTTGAATATGAAAAAAAATTTAATTTACATAACAACTTTTTTAATTTTGTTATCTTGTCAAACTGTTTCTAAAAAAATGGACGAGAATATTGCAAAAGAGGAAAAAAAAATGAGCACATGGCTAAATAAATCAGAGAGTAGTCTCAAGATGGAATTTGGCAAGCCAGATAAGATAAATTTTAAGGAAAGTTCGAGGAATAGATTTTATGTTTATATTTCAAAAAAATATAATATTAAATGTGAGAGAATTTTCGAATTAGATGCTAGAAACATAGTTGTAGGCTACACCAGCAAAAACTGTTTCTAATGACAAGCTTTGTTAAACTTTTTTAGTCTCCAATAATTATATGGCCAGGGCGTTAAAAATCCAACTAACAACATAATAGGCACGACCCACCAAACTAGTTTAACTGAGCCAACAATTAAGTAATCAGTTAAATTCATTGCCAATTCCATAGAAATCATACTTATAAGCGACATTCCACAAGCTATTTTAAATGCTTCTATTAACTTAAATTTTTGTCTTAATAAAATAAGAGTTTCAAGGATTATTGAAGTTATTATTCCGTTAATAATCGCAATTAACATAACTAATAACACAGAGAGAGAGTGAGGAGTTATTTGAAAGTAATAAATTGTACCAAAATCACCTATTGAACAGCCTACAAGACACCAAAAAGTATTATACGCACTTTTAGACCAAGTAGTTTTACAAAACCAATTGAATTTTTCTGATATTTCCATAAATTTTCGATCTACTTGCGGAGGTTACTCCGCAAGTAAGGTAAACTTATCTTATTTCAATAAGTCTTTTTTTCTTTGCTTCTGGTACGATTTTTTCACAAGAAATTGTCAAAAGTCCATCTTTCAACTCAGCACCACCTACTTTTACATCATCTGCAATTGTAAATGATCTGGCAAAAGACCTTTGAGAAATGCCCCTATGAATTATCTCATCACCTTCTTTTTGCTCTGATTTTTTTAACTGTTTTGTCTTTACAGTTAAAAGATTATCTTCGTATTCAACTTCAACATCATCTTTGTTAAAGCCTGCAACTGCTACTTCAATAGCGTATTTGTCTTTGCCTGCTTTTCGAATGTTGTATGGCGGGTAATTGCTTTGTACAGCAAGACTACCATTTCCTAACATAGATTCAAATTGATCGAACATGTCATCAAATCCAATGCTAAGTGGTCTAAGTGAATTAAAGATCGATAGATCCTTACTTGTCATATATCCTCCTTTGTTAGCAAGGTTAATTGTTAATCCCATTTGGCGACTAACAATTTACATGTAGTGTTTAATTTTAATTTTTCAAGGTGACTATTTAAAAATTTCTGCTGTTTTTAAAATAAATGAGTATTCCTCAGCTAATTCTGTGATAGCGTTATCTCTCCCACTCATGCCGCCATGACCTGAAGCCTCAACTTTGCATTTCAATAACTGATTGTTGTTGTCAGTTTTAACATCCCTAAGTTTAGCAACATATTTTACTGGTTCAGAATAAAGGACACGATTATCAAATAATGAAGTTGTGATTAGCATAGAAGGATAATCTTTTTTAGAAAGATTATTGTATGGAGCATATGACAATATGTACTCAAAATATTCCTTAAATTTTTTTGGATTTCCCCAAAGTTCCCATTCGGCTGGAGTTAATGGCAACTCTTCATTAAGCATTGTGGTCATAACATCGACAAATGGAACTAATAATAACATGGAGAAGAATAATTCAGGCGCCATATTAGCTACAGCTCCTCCAGTTAAACCTCCTGCAGAACCACCATAAAAACATATTCCTCCTTTAAAAGTATATCTTTGTTCAATTAAATGATTTGCACATGCTATGTAATCAAAAAAGGTATTTTTTTTTAATTTTTTTTTTGCTTCAGTATGCCAAACATCACCTAAGTCTCCCCCACCTCTGACATGAGCTATAGCAAATGTTATGCCTCTATCTACCAAACAAAATCTTGAGCTACTAAATGATGGTGGCACACTATGCTTGTATGCCCCATATGCATATAAAAGCAATTTTGATTTGCCGTCTTGTTTTTTATTTTTTAGTCTTAATATGCTTATGGGTATCATTCGCCCATCGTGAGATTTCGCCTTTATTCTTTCAACGATATATTTATTTGGATCGTGACCAGAGGGAATTTCAGTTTCTTTTACTAATTTTTTTTGTTTGGTAATTATATCGTATTCAAATATTTTTGCAGGGGTAGCCATACTTTCCCAACTTACTCTAATCTTTGAAGTAGAAGTATTTTTTTGCATTAAAGAAAAACCTGGAACACCTACAGCTTCATCAGATATTTTTATTTCCTCTTCTGTATTTGTTTTGATGTTTCTTACATAAAGCTTTGAAATAGCATCTGATTTTTCTCCTCTAATAATATATTCATCAAGGAATTCTAAACCACCGATAACAGTCTCTTTTTTTGCTGGGATAAAAACTTGTAAACTTTTGATATCGTTTATTTTACACTTTAGAATTTTATAATCTCTAGCACCTTCGTTTGTGTGGATATAAAAGAAACCTTTCCAAGAGTCTATGGAGTACCGAACGTCTTTTTTTCTTTTTTGAAATAATACTGGCTTAATAATTTCAACATCTGATGGAAAAAAGTACTCCTCTGTAGTTATATGATCAGATGTTGAAATAATAAAAAATTTTTCATCGGAAGTAAGCCCTATTGAACATGTAAATGTTTCATCTTCTTCCTCAAATATTAATTGGTCATTATCAACTACGTCCCCAATTACGTGTTTAAATATTTTCCTTGGCCTATGAAATTTATCTAATTTTGAGTAATAAAAACTTTTACTATCTAGAGACCAAACTATGCTGCCACTAGTATTCTCAATTAAATCTTGCTGATTTTTATTTGTATTTAAATTTCTTAAATAAATTGTATAGTATTCTGAACCCTTAAGATCTAAAGAGTAAGCCATATAATTATCGCAATGTGAAACGGCAATGCTTCCTAAGCCAAAGTATTCTGAGCCTGATTTCTTTTTTTCTATATCTCCATCAAAATAGATTTCTTCAGATTTAGATCCATCGATTAATTGGCGAACTCTTTTGCCATAATTATCATCTCTTTCTGTTTTAGACCAATAATAGTATTTTTTGTCTTTGTATTTAAGCGTCGTATCTTTTAATTTAATTTTCCCTTTAATCTCTTTAAAAAGATTTTTTTGCAGATGTTTTACGTCCGAGAAATATCGACTTGTAAAACTATTATTCTCGTCGATATACTTTTTAACATTTGGATCTAAATGTGCTGGATTTTTTAATACCTCCAAAATATTAGTCTGATCAACCCAAGAATACTCATCTTTTAGCTCAATACCGTGGTAATTTTTAACACTCTCGATTTTTTTTAATTTTGGTATATTCATATTAAGAAATTATATGAATCTATTTTTATTTGGTATTGTCAGTTTTGTCATTGTTTATTTATTTTTAAATTGGTTTGCAAAGACTAGCACTAAAAAAATTGCTCAATTTTTAAAAAGAACAGCAATTTTAATCTCAATTTTATTAGGAGCTATTTTAGCTATAGGTGGAAAGTTTATATTTTCTATTCCTTTTTTACTAATCCTATTGTCAGGACTTAAGATAAAAGGACTCACAGCTTTACAGGCTATTCAACTTTGGAGATTAATACAATATTTAAGAAACTCAGGAAAATTTCAAAGTGGACTCGGACAAGGAACACAGGGATCCTCAAGCGTATCTTTAGATGAATGTTATAAATTATTAGGTCTTAAAAAAGGATGTTCCAAACAAGAAATTGAAAAAGCAGCTGCTAAATTACAAAAAAAAATACATCCAGATATGAATAGGGATGTCAATACTGAGAGACTAAGTCAATTAGTAAATGAGGCAAAAGAAAAAATTCTCAGAACTGATTTTTCTTAAACCAACAATTTTTTTGATAAATTTAGTACTTTCTCAAAAGAAATTTTATCTTTACCCAGTGTGTCGTGGGTAGTGCTCTTTAATGTTTCACCTTCTGGAACTACAACATTAATATTTCTAGAGTATGCACTGTAACTATAAGCTGGAGAGTCTACGAAAATTCCTAGGCACCTAACCCCTAAAGCAGAACTTATGTGCATAAAGCCTGTATCATTTCCAACATAAAGGTTTGAATTTTTAATTATTGGTAACGTTTCTTTTATTGAGAGATTTTTTAATGATACACAATGTTTACCTATACTTGAATTTAAAATTTTATCATTTAAATCTTCATCATTTTTACCTACGGCAATATAAAACCTGCAAGGATAAGTTTCATAAAGTTGTTGAGCAAGTTTTATAAAATTATTTATTGGCCATTTCTTAGTCGGTCCAGAGGCAGAAATTCCTAGTATTAAATGTTTTTCATTTTCTTTCATATTATATTTATACCTGGCTAGTTTTATAGTTTCTGGCTTCAAAAAAATATTTGGTTGAGTTTCAACATTTATTTGTAAGTTTTTTTCAACAAATTTTTTTGCGGTTTCAAATATAACATCTTTTGATATAAACAATGGATATTGATAAATAGATTTTATACCAGCAAGTTTTGATAATATTTTATATCTCAGTGAACCGTTAAAAATGAAAACTTTATCAAAATTTTTTGACTTTACTTCCTTAACAAGTCCAAAGAATCCTTGAATTCCATCTTTTGATTTTTCTAACGTTATAATTTCCTCCAAAAAATTATCCTCTGCGAATAGATCTTTCGCCTTAGAGCTTTCTTTAGCCAAAAGTGTTATAGACCCCCCAATTTTTTTACTTATAGCTTTTAAGTAAGGTATAAAAATTACCATATCGCCTATGCCGTATCTTTGTTGAATAACAAGAACTTTCATTTTGATTTTGAATATTATAACTTAGTTTAAAAAAAAGGTAATATTATGATTAAAAAAGGGGTTTATGCTGCTAGTTTAAGCGTACTAAATGACGATTACAGTCTTAACGTTAAAAAAACAATAAGTCATGCTGAATACATTATTAAAAAAGGTTTGCATGGGGTCTTCTTTTTTGGCTCTACAGGTCAAAGCCAATTAATTACTCTTTCTGAAAAAAAAGAATTAATATCTCAAATTTCATCAAATAAAAATAAAAACAAATTTTTTATTGGAACCGGATGTAACTCGTTAAATGATACTATTAATATTATTGATTATTCAATGGAATATGGATTTAATACTTTTTTAATAATGCCACCAGCCTATTACAAAAATAACACAGAAGATGGTGTAATGAATTTTTATTCTCAATTAGTTTCAAAATGTCCAAAATCAAAAATAATTTTATATAATTTTGAAAAATTGAGTGGCTTTAGGTTTGAAATAGATTTTGTAAAAAAATTAGTCAACAAATTTCCTAAAAATATAATTGGATGCAAAGATTCAAGTTATAATTTGTATGAAAAATTAAAAATAAAAAATTTTTTAATGTTTCCAGGGTCTGAAGAAAAACTTCTCAAAGGACTAAATCTTGGTTGTGCAGGGTGCATATCAGCAGTTACCAATGTTACTCACTATCTAGCAAGAAAGGTATTTGATGATTTTGAATCAGGAAAGAAATCTAGTTTTAATAATGAGCTTGTACTAGCAAGACAAATATTTGATAAGTTTAATTTAATATCTGCCCTACATAGTTTTATGTCAATTAAAGACAAACATTATACAAATCTTTTACCTCCATTAACTCTTTTGAGCGAGAAAGATCTAAAAACTTTAGTAGATTCGTTAAAAAAAAAGAATTTTATAATAGAAAAAAACAAGGCAGCTTAAATGCAACTAGCAAGATTTTTAAATAAACTGTTCAAAAAGGGAGGTTTTATTTTAGAAGACTCCAAAGGTAAAGAGTATTTAATTGGAAAAAAAGAAAACTCAAATTTAATTAAAATAAAACTTAAGGATAAATCATTAAATTATAAACTTCTTTTTCATCCTGATCTTTATTTCGGAGAGGGGTATACTAATGGAACAATTGTTTTTAAAAATGGGGATTTAACAAGTTTTTTGAATTTAGCTTTAGAAAACATTGGAAGGAATGAACTCAATAAATTTAGTATAATTTTGAATAAATTACGAGGATCTTATCGTTATATAACTAATTTTAATTTTATTAAAAAGTCAAAAATGAACGTTGCCCATCATTATGATATTTCAGATGAATTATACTTTTTATTTTTAGATCCATTAAAACAATATTCTTGTGCGTATTTTAAAAATGAGAATGACTCATTAGAAGAAGCACAAAAAAATAAAATACATCACATTGTTAAAAAATTAAATCTTAAACCTAA
>MDSZ01147025.1_pt1 | contig 18783 bp, 13 predicted proteins | sample 811201 | NCBI WGS metagenome assembly MDSZ01 (sample SAMN05326647, study PRJNA326480) | marine metagenome | isolation source: seawater | place: Indian Ocean: North | collected 2010
AATCTCACGGACCTTCAGGCTCTCGACCGCAAACTCAAGAGCAGACAGCAGATTCAAATCCGATGAATGCACCACATTGGCGACATTGCGGTGAACAAAGACTTCCCCGGGATCGAGTCCGGCGACTACGTTCGCAGGAACGCGGCTGTCTGAACAACCGATCCAGAAGAACTCCGGGGCCTGATGACTTGCCAGTCTGGAAAAGTATCCAGGTTCTTCTTTTTGGCGAGAACGCGACCAGACCTTGTTGCGTTCCAATAGGTTTTCAAGCATGGAAACCTCAAACCGGTTGGAGGTACTACGCACAAAATGCGTACCTAGTTTGGCTTCGTATTGTTGGCGGCTTGCCCAAGATCCGTGCCGGCAATCGAGGCCGACGCAATAAGTCCATCGACAAACAGCTTTGCTTTACGAGCCCACTGGGCTTTTTCCATTGCTTCGGAGATTTTTGGTTTCACGGCCTCAAACGGCAGTGGCTGCCCCTCTGCCAATGCATCTAGCCGGAGGACATGATAGCCATATCTGCTCAGCACAGGCTCTGACGCAACTTCACCCTCAGAAAGCTGGCGAAGAGAGGCTTCAAATTCTGGCACCGTATCGCCGGGGCGCAACTGACCAAGCGACCCGCCCGCAGACCGAGACCCACAGTCGCTTTGCGTGCGTGCGATCTTTTCGAATGTATTACCGTCTTTACGAAGGTCACTGAGGATATCGTTTGCCCGTCTGAGGGCCAGTTCTCTCTCCACGGCGTCATTCGGATCGCATTTGCAAAGAATATGGGAAACTTCCCACAGGGGCATGGTACGAAACCGTTCGGGGTCCTTCTGCCATTCTGTGCGAATCTCTTCCTCACTCGGGCGGGTGATTTCGATTTCTGCTTCAAGTAATGCGCGGATCATCGCCTCTTCGCCGGTTTCGAACCGGTTTGGCGAGACTTCCTGCGGTTCAGCTTCAATGCCGTTTCTGCGCGCTTCTTGAAGCAACAAGGTCCGGATGACCAATGCGTTGGCCGCGTTGCGCAAGGCGTCAGCAAAATTGTCCTTTGACGCCGTGTGGTTTTGCAGTTCCGCAGCAACGGCTGTCTGCGGGATGGTTTCGCCATTGATGACGAGGTCAGGAAACATTTGTATATTCATAGCGCTTTGTCCTTTGTGTGGAGAAGGAAGTCGGCGCATGAATGCGCCGACCGTCCATTATCGGTGTGACAAAGGTTTGGTCCGGCGTGAACGGACAATCTGATAGCCCGGACGCATGAAGTACCGCACTGGAACTGAAAGCATGTGCACAAGGCGCGTGAACGGGAACACAAGGAATATCGTCAGTCCCAGCACCAGATGCAGTTTGAAAATCCAGGCCACATCGGCAATGTGGCTGGCGGCATCAGACTGGAAAGTGAAAATTCCCTGTGCCCAAGACATGAACTTGGTCATTTCATGCCCATCGAGATGTTCGAGCGACACAAAGATGGTGCCAATCCCAAGAACAAGCTGAGCCAGCAACAGGGCAAGGATGCCAATATCGGCAAAGCTTGAGGTTTTACGGATACGCGGGTCGGTCATCCGGCGATGGAACAGCATCAGACCACCAATGAGCGCCATGACACCGGCAATACCGCCGGCAACAACGGCCAGTGTCTGCTTGGCCCCATGACTGATGCCCAAGGCGTCAAAAATCCAGATCGGCGTCAATAGGCCAATCAGATGGCCAAAGAAGATCACCAGAACACCGACATGGAACAAAACCGAGCCCATCATCAATTGTCTGCGACGCAGAAGCTGACTTGAGGATGTTTTCCAAGTGAACGGATCGCGTTCATATCGGGCGATAGAGCCGATAATCAGGACCGATAGCGCGATATAGGGATAGATCCCGAAAAGGAAGTTATGCATTTGGGCCTCCTTTACTCTGCTGCTTCCGGCGGTACCGGTCCAGCGGGTTGATCAATACGCGACAGAATGTCACGCACCTGCGGGCAACCGGCATTCGGGTCCGGTCCGAACGTGACCTCGCTTTCCTCCCAGACCTCATCAAGTGCTTCGAGGTCATCGGGATCGTCTTCAGGCTGTTCAAGCAGTTCGGCAACAGCAGTTGCACTGACTGTTACATCTGCCAACTGCGTTAAAGCGGCAAAGACTGCCTGATAGGGGCTTTCGCGATGCTCAAGACGGGCGCGAACGGCATCGAAAATATGAGCCGCATCCGCAAGGACCTCCTTCGCATCTGCCGGGGGCTGGGTTGCAAGGAATTCCAGTAACACAGGCAAATGATCGGGTAATTCCGTTGTTGCCGGTTCAAAGCCGCCAGCCCGATATGTTTCAAGCAGGCTAACCATGGCCCCGCCACGATCACGGCTTTCGCCGTGAACATGTTCAAACAGATTGAGCGAAAGGGTCCGTGACCGATCGAACAGCATGACAAAGCGTTCTTGCAGATCGTAAATGTCGTCGCTCGATAGCTCTTCGACCAGCGGGCGTAAATCGCGACGGGTCGCAGCTGTCAGCCGCGTTTCGGATGCCAGCACAGCGCCGATTTCAGGCATGGCACCTTGCAGTTCCTCCGTCGGGTAGCTCAACAGAAGCGAGAGTGATTTGATCGTGCGGTCCATCAACGTACCTCCTCTGGCATTTTCAGAGGCTTCTTGCTGCCTCCAAACAGGGAACCCTGACTGATCCCCGAAGAACAGCCATTGCAGTTGGTGAACCCTTCACCGCCACGCAGATCATAGGCTTCTTCGACCTGCTCGCGATGTGTCGTTGGAATGACGAACCGGTCTTCGTAGTCGGCCAGCGCCATGATTTTGTACATATCTTCGATGGTTGCACCATCCAGACCGACGCGTTTTGCCACGGTCTCGTCGATGACACCTTCGACGGTTTTTGAACGCATATAGGCACGCATTGCCAACATCCGCTCAAGCGCATGTGCCACCGGCTCTTCGTCGCCAGCCGTCAGCATATTGGCGAGATACTTCAACGGAATGCGGAGATTGCGTACATCAGGCATCGCACCGTCCATACCGATCGCACCTGCTTCCGCTGCATTCTGAATTGGGGAAAGCGGCGGGATGTACCACACCATCGGAAGCGTGCGGTATTCCGGATGTAGCGGGAAGGCAACCTTCCACTCCATGGCCATTTTCCAGATCGGGCTTTCCTGTGCCGCCTTGATCCAATCTTCGGGAACACCATCAGCACGCGCAGCGGCAATGACTTCCGGATCTTTGGGATCAAGGAACACGCCAAGCTGGGCGTCATAAAGATCGGTGGTTTCTTCAGCATTGGCCGCTGCTTCGATCTTGTCTGCATCGTAAAGCATCACACCAATATAGCGGATGCGCCCGACACAGGTTTCCGAACAGACGGTCGGGTTTCCCGATTCAATACGCGGATAGCAAAGCGTGCATTTTTCCGACTTTCCCGTTGACCAGTTATAATAAACCTTCTTGTACGGACAGCCCGAAACGCACATGCGCCAACCACGGCATTTTTCCTGATCAATCAGGACAATGCCGTCTTCTTCGCGCTTATAGATTGCACCGGAAGGACAACTAGCTGCACATGCTGGGTTCAGGCAGTGTTCGCACAGGCGCGGCAAATACATCATGAATGTATTTTCGTATTCACCGTAGATGTCTTTCTGGATGCCCTCGAAGTTATAATCTTCCGAGCGCTTCGAAAATTCCCCGCCCAGAATTTCTTCCCAATTCGGACCCTTTTCGATTTTTTCCATCCGTTCGCCGGAGATGCGCGAACGCGGACGTGCGGTCGGAAAGGCTTTCATTTCCGGGGCGGATTTCAGGTGGTCATAATCGAAATCGAATGGCTCGTAATAGTCGTCGATTTCCGGCAGATCCGGGTTGGCAAAAATGTTTGCCAAAATCCGCCATTTCGATCCCTGTTTGGGCTGAAGCTTTCCCGACTTGGTGCGTTCCCAACCACCATTCCAGCGGTTCTGGTTTTCCCAATCGGTCGGATAGCCAGTGCCCGGTTTGGTTTCGACGTTGTTGAACCAAGCGTATTCAACGCCATCGCGGCTCGTCCAGACATTTTTGCAGGTGACCGAACAGGTATGACAACCGATGCATTTGTCGAGGTTCAGCACCATGCCGATTTGTGCGCGGACTCTCATTTCCCGATCTCCTTGTCGTTTGCTTCTTCGTCGAGCCAGTCGACCTTCTGCATTTTGCGGACAATGACGAACTCATCACGGTTAGCACCGACGGTTCCGTAGTAGTTGAAACCATATGATTGCTGGGCATAGCCCCCAATCATGTGCGTAGGTTTAAGGGTCGTGCGGGTGACAGAGTTATGAATGCCGCCACGTTTGCCGGTTTTTTCCGAACCGGGCGTATTCACGATTTTTTCCTGGGCATGGTACATGAAGGTCGTACCATCCTTGATGCGCTGGGAAACGACCGCACGTGCGGTCAAGGCACCGTTGGTGTTGTAAAGCTCCACCCAGTCGTTATCGACGATCCCCGCACGCTGTGCGTCGTTTTCGCTGATCCAGATGACCGGACCACCACGGTTGAGCGTCAGCATCAGCAGGTTGTCGGTATAGGTCGAATGGATGCCCCATTTCTGATGCGGTGTGATGAAATTCAGCACCACATGCGGTACACCATCGCGGGCTTCATCGTTGATTTCCTCTGTCACCGTCTTAAGGTCGACCGGCGGACGATAGGAAACAAACCCTTCCCCGAAGGCCCGCATCCAGAGGTGATCCTGATAAAGCTGCTGACGCCCCGTCAGGGTTCGCCACGGGATCAACTCGTGAACGTTGGTGTAACCCGCATTGTAACAGACATGTTCTGACTCAAGCCCCGACCACGTTGGCGAAGAAATGATCTTGCGCGGCTGGGCGGCAATATCGCGGAAGCGGATTTTTTCATCTTCCTTGGGCAGGGCAAGATGGGTGTGATCCCGTCCGGTAACCTTGCCAAGCGCATCCCATGCCTTGACCGCCACCTCTCCGTTGGTTTCCGGTGCCAGCATCAGAACCACTTCCGTGGCATCGATATCCGTATCAATCTTCGCACAGCCTTTGGCAGCCCCCTCCTGCCACATGCCGTTCAGATCGCGAAGATGTTGCACCTCTACCTCGGTTTTCCAGTTGATGCCCTTGCCACCATTGCCCAACTTGTCGAGCAACGGACCAAGTGCAGTAAAGCGGTCGTGGATTGCGGTGTAATCGCGTTCAACGGCGATATAGTTCGGTGCGGTCTTGCCGGGAATAAGTTCGCATTCGCCTTTCTTCCAATCCTTGACCTGATCCTGGGCGACTTCACCCGGGGTATCATGCAGGATCGGTAGAGCGACGATGTCGGTTTCCTTACCAAGGTAACCCGGTACGATTTCCTGGAACTTCTTGGCAATGGCCTTGAAGATTTCCCAATCCGACTTGCTTTCATAAGCCGGGTTAACAGCAGCCTGAAGCGGGTGGATGAACGGGTGCATGTCCGATGTATTTAGGTCGTTCTTCTCGTACCAACTTGCAGTTGGCAGAACGACATCGGAATAGACCGCGGTCGTGCTCATACGGAAATCAATACAGACCAGAAGGTCAAGCTTTCCGCGCGGAGCTTCTTCATGCCATTTGGCTTCCTTCGGCAGTTGCCGACCTTCTTCACCAAGATCCTTGCCCATAACACCGTGATCGGTGCCAAGCAGGTGCTTCAGGAAGTACTCGTGACCCTTGCCCGAAGAACCCAACAGGTTGGACCGCCAGACGAACAGGTTGCGCGGCCAGTTTTTGGGATCATCGGGATCTTCGCAGGACATTTCCAGATCACCGGCTTTCAATTGCTCGGCAACATAGGCGGGGATTTCCTTGCCGGCTTTTTTAGCCTCCTTGGCAACATCCAGAGGATTGGTTTTTAGCTGCGGTGCCGATGGCAACCACCCCATCCGTTCTGCACGGATATTGTAATCGATCATTGAAACATCCCAATCGCCTTCCGGTGCGGTCGGAGACAGGATTTCATTGGCCGTAAGGGTCTCATAACGCCACTGATCGGTATGGGCATACCAAGCACTGGTGGAATTCATGTGCCGAGGCGGACGTCCCCAGTCAAGAGCAAACGCCAGCGGTTGCCAACCGGTTTGCGGACGGAGTTTTTCCTGTCCGACATAGTGGGCCCAACCGCCACCCGATTGGCCGACACACCCGCACATCACCAGCATGTTGATGACACCACGATAATTCATGTCCATGTGGTACCAGTGGTTCATCGCCGCACCGATGATGACCATTGATTTGCCTTTGGTCTTTTCGGCATTCTGGGCAAACTCACGGGCGACATGAATGATCTTGTCGGCCGAAACACCGGTAATTTTTTCGGCCCAGGCCGGGGTGCCTGGCATACCGTCAGCATAGTCATTGGTGACCCAGTCACCACCCAGTCCTCGATCAAGGCCGTAATTGGCACAGAACAGGTCAAATACGGTCGCAACCATGACCTCGCCATCGGCAGTCTGGACGCGTTTGACCGGAATGTTGCGGGTCAGGACATTGGGATGCTGAGCGTCAGTTGCAAAATGTTCCGAGGCATCACCACCGAAATAGGGGAAATCGACACCGGTAATCTCGTCATGATCTTCTTCAAGGATCAGCGACATTTTCAGAGAGGTATCCGCCCCGGCAGCGCGCTCTTCGAGGTTCCATTCACCAGCTTCACCCCAGCGATATCCAATCGAGCCATTCGGCGCGACCAAGCCACCCGACTTTTCGTCGATTGCGATGGTTTTCCATTCCGGATTATTTTCTTCGCCGATCTTGTCGCTAAGGTCTGCGGCACGCAGGAAGCGGCCGGGTATTAGCGAACCGTTTTTTTCGTCGAGTTTAACCAACATCGGGAAGTCCGAATATTTGCGGCAATCCTCTTCGAAATAATCGGTCTGACGGTCGAGATGGAATTCGCGCAGGATCACATGACCAAAAGCCAATGCCAATGCAGCATCCGTACCCTGCTTGACGTTCAGCCAGACATCACCAAACTTCGCAGCTTCCGAGTAATCCGGGCAAATAACAGCCGATTTGGTCCCGCGATAACGCGCTTCGGTATAGAAATGAGCATCCGGTGTTCTGGTTTGCGGCACGTTCGATCCCCAAAGGATCAGATATCCGGCATTGTACCAGTCAGCCGATTCCGGAACGTCGGTCTGCTCGCCCCACGTCATCGGCGATGCCGGCGGCAAATCGCAATACCAGTCATAAAATGACATGCACACGCCGCCCAGAAGGCTGAGATAGCGTGAACCTGCCGCATAGCTGATCATGGACATTGCCGGAATGGGAGAGAAACCAAACACACGGTCAGGGCCATATGTTTTCGCGGTAAAGGCGTTGGCGGCTGCAACCAGTTCGGTTGCCTCATCCCAGGTTGCTCGGACAAACCCGCCTTTGCCGCGGCTCGCAACATAGCTTGCACGCAAGACAGGGTCATTTTGAATGGCTGTCCATGCCTGAACCGGGTTCATTGTCGAACGCATCCGGCGCCACAGCTTCAAAAGCTTGCCACGGATCAGCGGGTTTTTGACACGGTTGGCAGAATACAGATACCAGCTATAGCTTGCCCCTCGGGCACAGCCGCGCGGTTCATGGTTTGGCAGTCCTGCACGAGTACGCGGGTAATCGGTTTGCTGGGTTTCCCAGGTGACGATCCCGGACTTAACATAGATTTTCCAGCTGCACGATCCGGTACAGTTTACACCGTGTGTCGAGCGAACGATTTTGTCGTGGCGCCAGCGGTTGCGATAGGTATCTTCCCAGTCGCGGTTCTCGCGGGTGACCTGACCGTGATTGTTTGAAAACCTTTCCAGTTCCTTGTTCTGGAAAAAGTTAAGTCTGTCTAACAGGTGACTCATGGCGTTTCTCCTGAAGGCTGCGGGCCCTGCCTAACCGGTTAGGTTGGGCAGGGAGAATTTCGGTTAATCAGCACGAAACCGGTGCGTTCTTACGGCTGTAATAGAACCAGGTGATGGCAACACAGACCGCGTAGAAGACGGCAAAGCACCACAGCGCACCGGCAGGGCCGCCGGTCAGTGCGATGGAGGTGCCATAGGCTTTGGGAATGAAGAATGCGCCGTAGGCCGCAATCGCACTGGTAAAGGCGATGATCGCGGAACTTTCGAGTTCCGACTGTTTGAGCTGGGTGGCCTGATCGGCATCGGGCATCAGGCGCGGGATTTCCTGACGCATGATCGACGGGATCATCTGGAAGGTCGATGCATTGCCGACACCGGTCAGGAAGAACAGCGCCATAAAGCAGGCAAAGAAGCCCCAGAAATGACCACTGGTTCCGCCAAGCGGCAGGAATTGCAGCACACCAACAACAGCAATGATCATGCCGATAAAGGTCCAGAACGTAACCCGACCACCGCCAAGTTTGTCAGAAACCCAGCCCGTGCCAGCACGGCTCAGCGCACCAACCAGCGGGCCAAGAAATGCATATTGCAGGGCATCAACTTCCGGGAACTGGGTTTTCATCAAGAGCGGGAACCCGGCCGAATAGCCGATAAAGCTGCCAAAGGTGCCGGTATAGAGGACGCACATAATCCAGTTGTGTTTGCGGCTGAAGATGATCGACTGCTTCTTAAAGCTGGCCTTGGCATCGGCGATGCTGTTCATGCCAAACCAGGCCGCAATCGTCGAAACCACAATGAACGGCACCCAAATAAAACCGGCATTCTGCAAGAAAATCGTGTTGCCATCAGCGATAGTCTGACCCTCCCCCCCAAGCGCACCGAATACACCGGCAGTAATGACCAAGGGCACGACGAATTGCATGACCGAAACCCCGAGATTTCCAAGCCCGGCATTCAGTGCAAGTGCATTGCCTTTGGATTTTTTCGGGTAGAAATAGGCAATGTTGGCCATGGAAGATGCAAAGTTGCCGCCTCCGAAACCGCACAGCAGCGCAAGGATAAGGAACCAGCTATAGGACGTATTCGGGTCCTGAACGGCAAAGCCGATACCAAGGGCTGGCAGCAGCAAGGATGCCGTACTTAAGGTTGTCCAGACACGGCCACCAAAAATTGGCACCATGAAGCTATAGAAAATCCGCAAGGTTGCTCCCGACAGCCCCGGAAGGGCCGCCAGCCAGAACAATTCGCCTGTCGTGTAGGTAAAGCCGATCACCGGCAGTTTGGAAACCACAACGGACCAGACCATCCATACCGCGAAGGCAAGCAACAGACATGGAATGGAAATCCACAGGTTGCGGCGGGCAATGGCACTGCCCGTATTTGACCAGAACCCGCTGTCTTCGGGTCTCCAATCCGTTACCACTTGTTTACCCAATGGCTTGTCAGGTAGATCGGAAAGATATTTTTCATCTGCCAGTCCCGGGTGACGGGCACGTTCCATCCGGCGGATCGCAACATGCATCCAGATTGTCGAGACAGCTACCAAAGCAAACAAAAGCATAAAGGGAGCTGTCCAGACACCGGTCAGATCAAGCAAGACGCCAAAGGCGATTGGCAGGAAAAAACCGCCCAGACCACCGATCATACCAACCAGACCGCCGACTGATCCGACATGGTATGGATAATAGACCGGGATATGTTTGTAGACCGCAGCCTTGCCGAGGCTCATGACAAACCCAAGCACCACGGTCAGCACGACAAACAGGCCGGCAGAAACACCGAAGTTGAACTGAATTGGTCCGTTGATGCCCGAAACAAGGTATGTTGTTTCGGGATAACTCATGACAAACAGAATAATCAGGGACACGATGAATGTCAGATACATGACAGCACGTGCGCCCCATTTGTCTGACATCCAGCCCCCCAGGGCGCGAAAAACGGAACCGGGCAAAGAATAAAGCCCTGCAAAGACACCAGCCGTCGTCAGTTCAAGGCCGTAGGCCCCGACATAGTAACGCGGCAGGAAGCTTGCGAGTGCAACAAAGCCACCAAAGACAAAGAAGTAATAGGTGGCAAAGCGCCAGACCCGAATGTCTTTCAGGGGTTCAAGTTGCGAACGTGCAGATACAGGCTTTTCACCAGATTCCAGACGTGCTTTTTGCAGCGGATCGGTTTTCGCCAGCAGGAAGAACAATACGGCCGTAATGGCCAGCACAATCGCATAGATACGTGCGGTGTCTTCCCATCCCAAAGCCACAACCAGAAACGGGGCGGCAAAGTTGGTCACTGCCGCGCCGACATTGCCGGAACCAAAGATGCCCAAAGCGGTGCCCTGATGCTCCTTTTTGAACCAGCGCGACGTATAGGCGACACCGACGATAAAGGAACCACCGGCAAGACCAAGGCCAAGTGCGGCGATCAGAAAAACTTCATAGCTTTGAACGGAAGTCAGAAGCCACACACAGATTGCCGTAATCAGCATCTGCAACGGAAACATAACCCGACCGCCGAACTGTTCTGTCCAGACACCCAGGAAAATGCGGCTAACCGAACCGGTCAAAACCGGTGTCGCAACCAGCAGGCCAAACTGAGTATCACTCAGCCCTAGGTCCTGTTTGATTTTAACCCCGATAATCGAAAAGATTGTCCAGACCGCGAAACATATCGTAAAGGCAAAGGTGCTAAGACCTAGGGCACGATATTGATCAGTTCGTGAAACCCCTTTTAACGTATGCATGGTCGATCCCCTCGAACATCTGTCTGCACATTGCAGCGCTTGCTGCGGTGCTGATCATCGAATGAGACGAGGGCAATCAGGGTTGATCTAAATCAGAAAACATGGAACCCTTCGGTGAAATAAACAGGCTCGCCAAGTATTTCGCGCAACGATTTGCTAAAGCTCAAGCCAGAGAGAGATCAGGAGCAAATAGACGCTTGATAAATATCAAGTGACTGGTCGATATGTTCCTGAACAGGGTTAGAAGTGAGGAACAAATGCTCGATTCGACCTTCCCGGAGGTACGTAGCCTTGATCTCTTCGCAGATATGAGCGACGAGAGTTACGCCAAGCTGATGCGTGGCGCCTATCTGCAAACTTTTCCGCCGCATGTTGACCTGATCACAGAAGGCGAAGAGGCCGACTTTCTGCATGTACTCGTTTTGGGTTCAGTTGACCTTTTCTCCAGTTGGAATAACCGAGAAACCAGTGTCTCAATTGTCAAACCTGTGTCGACCTTCATTCTGGCGGCGACAATCCGTGATGCACGCTACTTGATGTCAGCCCGAACCATGGAAAAAAGCCGTATCGTGATGATACCCAGTCAAGATGTCCGCGAAATTTTCGATCTGGATGCGGGTTTTGCACGTGCAGTGGTGGTTGAACTGGCCGCTTGCTATCGCTCAGTAATCAAGACCACAAAAAACTTGAAACTGCGCACAGCACTTGAACGACTTGCAAACTACCTGCTCAGTCGCTCCAAAGACCACAATGGCGCTCAACACTTTGCTTTGGACCTCGAAAAGCGTCAGCTTGCCTCTGTTTTGGGAATGACACCTGAAAACCTGAGCCGTGCTTTCAAAGCCTTGCAAGCATACGGGGTAGCCGTGAGCGGGGAGAACGTTGAGTTAAGTGATATTACCGAGCTCGAAAAGTTCGCCAAACCGACAACTCTTATTGACGACAATCAAACGTAAGGAGCGAAGTTATGGTTAAATCTATGCCCGGTGCTGCAGGAACATTGGCGGAACAGTATCCGGATATTTGGAAGGCTTATGCTGATCTTGGTAAGGCGACAGCAGAAGCAGGCCCACTGACAGACCGTGAACGTCGTCTTGTAAAACTTGCGTTGGCAATTGGTCTTGGTTCAGAGGGCGCTGTGCATTCCCATACCCGGCGTGCGAAGGCAGAAGGCATCGGGCTTGATGACTTGTTGCAAGTCGCGATGCTGTCGATTGGACCAGCCGGTTTGCCACGTGCAGTTGCTGCCAAAACCTGGATCGAAGACATCTAACAGGTTCCTTGAGCACCTTAGGAATTGAACAGGCTCACGCAACCAACTTTTTGTGTTGCGTCTCGGCGTCAGGCGGCTTTTGTCTGGAAACGCCAATTTGCCTAGAAACATTAAGGTGCAGAAATGGCAACCAAAATCAGGATTCAGGAACCGCAGCAAGGGAATACAGGCTTCCTCAGCCACGGCTTTCGACCGTTCTTTTTGCTCAGTTCGATTTGGGCGGCCGCTGCGATGATCATCTGGGTACTTTTGCTCATGAATGTCATCGCATTACCTCTGACGCTTGATATCGTCTCCTGGCACGCACATGAGTTCCTCTTCGGATATCTTGGCGCCGTCATTGCAGGTTTCATGCTAACTGCTGTTCCCAACTGGACAGGACGGCTTCCTATTCGCAATCGACGTTTGGGAATGCTTGTGTTGCTTTGGATGGCAGGGCGTATTGTAATTTTGCTCGCAGCACATTTTCCTGCTGGCATTGTTGTTTCCATCGATTTGTCATTTTTGATCGTCTTTGCCTTGATGATTGCACGAGAAGTCATCGCAGGAAAAAGCAAACGCAATTTTATCGTCCTCGGGCTGCTTGGGACTGTGGTCCTCGGCAATGCAGTTTTTCATTGGGAAATCTTGCAGGGAGAATACGCGGCACAAGGCGTAGGTTTGCGTCTGGGTCTGGCTGCGAGCATCATGCTGGTAGCATTGATTGGTGGACGCATCGTTCCATCTTTCACCCGAAACTGGCTCGCCAAACAAAAAGTAACTTCACTTCCTGCACAGGTTGGAAAATTTGATATGGCCTGTCTGGTCATGTTGTTTGTTGCGGTAATGCTTTGGGTCGTTTTCCCTTTCGAGGACTTTACTGCCCTGGCACTTGCTCTCGCAGGCAGCCTTCATTTTGTGCGCCTATCACGCTGGCAAGGACATCAAACAGGGAAAGAGCCACTTGTATGGATTCTGCACGCTGGATACGCGTTTGTCCCCTTGGGGGCTGTTGCACTTGCAGTCGCAACCCTCATGCCCTCACTGATGGATAGCGCCTCGGCACAGCATCTCTGGATGGGGGGTGCGATCGGTGTGATGACAATTGCGGTAATGACGCGAGCCACGTTGGGGCATACTGGTAGCGATCTGGTAGGCGGCGCAGGCACAACTTCTTTGTATGCCTGCATCATTTTAGCGACGCTAACGCGGGTTACAGCTGGTTTTCTGCCCACATTTTCGATGTCTCTTTACGGAATTTCTGCCGCTTTGTGGGTTGCGAGTTTCACTGGTTTCGCACTTCTGTATGGACCACTATTGCTCAAAAAAAGAACATGACAGACGGAAGCTAAAAGCTTGGCCAGTTAACTACACGTCAAGCGAAGCATAAATATCTAGCTTCGCAGTCGGAGTGGCTATCAAAGAAATCGGGGTTTTGTGCTCCATACCCGCGAATTATGACAATTCGGCATGACCCGAGTGACAGGCACAGTTGCGATTAAGCGCTTGCGGATTTTGGGAGGAGGTGGTGGGCCCGGCGAGACTCGAACTCGCAACCAGACCGTTATGAGCGGTCGGCTCTAACCAATTGAGCTACAGGCCCTGATTGAGTAAGAGTAAGTGGATACTCATTACGCCGCCGTAAACTAGATAAATTTGGGTTCAGGTCAAGCACAAACACTTGTCGACTAGCCCCTTTCGACAAACGATGTATCCAGATTGTTTTCATCGCAGCTAACGGCAAAATCTCCAGATCAATTTCCCGCAGACAATTCCTCTACAAGCTAAAGAGCGCTCTCAGCTTCGAGATATTCTTTGACGAGGAGAATACCCTCAACGCCTCTTTGCACCATCACCCCCAAGGCACTCAGACCACCGAAGGTTTGGTTAGGCTTCTTAACCCACTGATAGCCTCGCCGTTTGTCGACAAAAAGCACCCTCAGCTGTTTATGAATGCCTAGCAACAAATGCGCCCGAACCAACATGTCTTCACTAGGGCTCTGCTGCTCGTTCCTAAACGTTGCCTGGTTACCACCAAGAAGAACCTGCACTTCGGCATCAGAGAGCTCCCAGTTCTTCAGCAATCTGAATGCCGCTCGGCACAATGCTTGAGCCTCCTTCTGAGTAAGTATGCTCTCCACCTGCTTTTTCGACATTCTCACCTCCAGTCGGGAGCACACTCCAGAACTAGAACTCACCGATATTACAACTGATCAAGTAACGCCGTTAAACGGGCTTTCCCCTCCAAGAACAGATCCTTGGAGGCGACTGATGAGTGTGAGCCCCCCAACACGCAGGATAAAGTTTGTTTTAGTTCCATTGGGCCTATCCCGAAGCTTAAAACCCTTTCGACAACAGCCTCTATCTCGTCCACATAGCCTGAAAGCAAGATAATCAGCTCACCGTCAATGGGGGTTAAATCAGAGGAGGGCTGAATACCCACAGCATCAATAAGTTCGAACAACAGTTCATCTTCTGGAGCAACCATTGGGACAAGCTTGGACCGGCTTGCTTTCAAGGGCCTACACTGAAGTCCCTTATTCCTTGGGTCGTAATGCACCGCCAACTTGATCGCCCGTGAATTATCACTGGGACGAATGCTTACCCACATGCCAGCCTGATCGAAATAGCAATGCCCAAAAACAAACGACTCATTTCCTATTTCATCAAAAAGAACCTGTGGACCATCGGAGCTAAGCTTTTCTCGGAAGGTTCTGACATTCTGAGGTGCATTCACTAACGTTAGCGACACTTCATTTGGCGCTTCGAAATCAACGATCGAGGCAAACAGTGCTGTGCGACCAGACACCCCCAGACCTCCATCGAGAATGAACTTACCCCGCAGCGCCTCAATTAACGCAACTACACCAGACGCGGCATATCCATCTTCAATGTCTCGATCCGCGCCAAATTTCAGACAAGTTGACTGAAGCCTCTCGCATTCGATTTCCAACCACGATCCATAGGCCGATGCCAACTGCTTTATGTAAGCAATTTCGACAGCGTCCAGTTGGCCAATAACATCCCGGAAACGCCAACCTCTCTCGTATACACTAAGCACATCAAAATCATCCAAGTGCCGCTCTCGATCGCCCTGCCACAATAGCGAGCGCAAGAATGGCAACATGCTTCGGTCAACCATTGACCAAGCCCGTTCCACGTTGGCGGACAGTTGTTAAGTTAGCCCTCCCAAGACCTCCTTCATCATTGAAAAGCTTGTGGAGAACTTCCGGATCAACCCCAAACTTAAGAAATCCTCTTTCCGTTTGGGAGTACATCAACAACTCGACTTCACCCTCTCTGATCATTTCCAACAGTCTTACATAAGACAGTCCTTGTTTATTGTATTTTTTTACCGCTGCGATCAGCTGTACAGGCCTAATTTTTGAGATTTCGGCGTGCACCTCTAACTCATAGAGAAAGCCTTCAAGCACTTTTTGATCAAACCGCCAGCAATGATTTCCATCCAAATCTGGTGAATGAACCGGTGTTACAAACCCCGCCCTAACGAGTTCCTTCAAAGTGTAGAGGGAAATCGAAAGCATGTATGCGGCAGCACCAATGCCAATCAGCCGTTTCTTCAAGTCATTATATGCTTCAAGGCTTTCGTGAGTGACCAAACGGTCGACACGACGTCCCCTTCGAATGGTAATTGTCTTTAGAAGACCTTTTCTTATTAGTCTGTCAATTCCTGCGCGACTCACCTTCAACCAGTTGCGCGCATCCGAAGAACTAACAAGCCATTGGTGGCGACCTGGACTGGGAACCACGATATTATTAACGTATGGAGCACGACCTTCCGAAACCAAGCGCAAATAGGCCTCAAATCCTTCATAGACGGTTGGAAATCTCTCCTTTTGTGTTGAGCAGGTTCGATATAGTCGCTCTAGTCCGAAGGCAAAGAATTCATTTTCCAAATACCAATCGGTTGGAGCTATCATTTTCCCAATGAAGCGAATGAAACCTTCCGGCCAGTTTGCAAGAGCACCCGCTGCATCAGAGACGTGGATAATGGTGTTTGCTTCAGTTACACGGAGGTAGCCGCGACCATCTGGATCTCCTTCACGATGAAGAGAAGTTCCAAGCAACGCGATCGTCTCCAACACCTCTCGGCACGACGCTCTCTGAATGAGCTCCGGAAATCCGTACCGTGCCAAATCGAACTTCGTCCCTGAGTATTTGTTTGAAAGCAGTCTCAACAAACCAATATGGGCTTCCGATATTGACGAATCACCACCTACTTTGACGCTCAAACACTCACAAAAGTCGACACTTGTGCGGTAAAACCTCACAACCTTTCCGCACTCAGAGCAGGCGTCACGTAGCTTACAACCATGCCTTGGGCAATGAGTTACGAAACGCAAATCCCAAAGACTAGAGAGATATCCGTTCTCCCGTGCGCACAGGGAACAGATTGCTTTAGTCGGCCACTTTAAAAAGTATCGCGATACCGCCTCTCCATTGAGCAATGTCACCTTCGAATGGTTACCTTCGAATGTATTCAATGGCGCTAGATTACTGATTGCCTCCAAAGGCTGACCTAAAATCGAAGCAAGCTCTGGTAATTTGCTCCTCCAAGTTGAAGCTTTTGTTTTCGCATAGCTAAGCCCTACATGCCTCAACAGCCATGCCGAGCTTTCATAAGCATTAAGACCCGCAATTCGGATAAGATACCCGATCAAGCTCTCGTCTTTGATTGGCGATGAAATAATTGGAACGGCTTCAGAACGGTTCATCTTGAAGCCCTTTTTTCTGACGGCTAATTACTCTTCCTATTGTTTGTTTCCGTTTCGATTGCAATGGTCGCGCAGCTCTAGTGTCGAGTTCATCTGACGCTTCCTTTAGCTCTGATAGGGCAACCGTCAGATGCTGCTCTGTAAGCGTTGGACTATTGCTCAACAGAGCAATTTCTACAGATCGATAGATAACCTTGGTGATGTATCCAATTAACCCTTTGCATGATCGGGCCAACCTCAGCATTACTTCGTTACTTTTCAGCACTGAGCTTGAAGGATCAGGTAAGGGAAGTGCTTGGTTCAAGAAATGGAACAACATTAGGAGCTCTTTTGCGCCATCCTTAGTAGAGGGATCAAAGGGATGCAGCTCAATTCGTCCGCGCCGACGTGTTTCAAGTTGCGGGTTCACCATGAAGATATCGTTGACCTCTGGAAGTCCGACGAACAGCACAGGTCTATGTAATATTTCAAGCTGTGTCTTCAGCCAGTCGGCAGTATCGTAGCGACGAGCTTGGCTACCTTTGTTGGTCAAATGCTGAAACTCATCAAAGATGAGCATGCTAACACTGGCATGATCCGCGAGCATTGCGATGCGGCGCTCCATAGACTCTCGCGTGCCCATACTTGCGCAGGGATCCCCCAACGCATATAGAATGCGTGATGCGAGATTCTTTATCGTACAGCTCTGCGGGATGATAATTGATAGAACACAGCTATGACTGTCCCCACTGTTGGCCATTGAGCAAAAATTCTCGACAACAGAGGACTTTCCCGCACCTGTCTCTCCAACGAATGTCATTATGCCCGGCGCATAAGCCCGCGTGCCTGACCTGTGGAAGTTGGTAATTCGGGCAATTGCGTTCTGGAATTGGCCATGATGGACTCTCTGGTTTTGAAAGGTCGCCAACCCATCCGCTTGAGCATCTGTGAGGAACATTTCTTCACGCATTCTTGCCTCCTGTTCCTCTGGACGGAGACGTCGATTTCCAGTGAGATTTTTCGATCTCCGCTGCAATCTCATCGGATGAAAAATCATATTCTTGGACTGGAATGTCTTCTCTTTGCTTATCCTCTGATGCATTCTCGAAATTAGTCACCACCTCAGCTATGACTTCTTCTCGAACATATCTGTGAGCCTTGTCGCGCTGGGTCTTTCTCTTACTCGTCTTCAGCTGCTGCGCGAGTTCGAAGGTTGTCACCCGCGCATTGAGGAGTTTTTCTTCAGAGTGCTTACGCGCGCCGTTCGTCTCATTGGAAACAACCCTGCTGATCAACTTGTGACGCCAAACTGACAAACCGTCAGCATATGAGGCATATACGCAACTTGCAGGTAAGAAAATTCTGTTCTGAGCATCCTCCACATAAACCATGAGGAGGTTTTCCGGATCATATTTAACGCGAACTTTTGGGTTGCGACCCAAGTTCATTCTTCCGGTCATCAGCCGACGGTAAAGCAGTTGAATCGCTTCTGATTGGAATTGCAGATTGAACAACCGCACGCCGATACGCGATAGCGTACATGTTTCGACGCACGAGGTCAGAACGCTCAGATCTTCGAGGTTACTTAGGAGGCGTACAGGATGCTTTTCCGTACCTTTTGTCCACCTGTGTATTGGGCAATCTTTGATCCCTTCGTGATAGGTGTTTGAGTACTCGTCCACCACAAACTTCGTCACAAGCAACATCAGATCTTGAATGGTAAGCTTTGCGTTCTTTTCGGACGCATAATCCCCACGCTGTTGAGTGTTGGAAAATGTTGTCCCATCAAGCGTATGGATCAGTTTGGAATTCAGGGTTTGGAAAAACCGCTCGACCTTACCCTTGTAGCGGGGCGTTCGCTTCGGGTTGTATTCGATAGAAATTCCAAGCTGGCTCAAAGCGTCAAGCAAGTTCTGTGAATGGAACTCCAGACCATTGTCGACAACCAAAACAGCGATCAAGCCAAAACAAGGCCATTCATTTTCGATGTCGGCTTCAATTTCATTTCCGCTTTGGGCTTTGAATTCATCAACAACGCTCTGAATGAACTTGTCCTTGGGGGCTATCGCATTTCTCAAGCACCTCATGATTGAGCGATAGGAAGGTGGTTCAGGACTAATATCAAAGCCGACCACCATGCGGCTGTAGCTGTCTATGGCTAACGTCAACCAAACGCGGCCCATCACATCACCGTTTGGGTAGACAACTAATAAG
>MDSZ01232076.1_pt1 | contig 18782 bp, 19 predicted proteins | sample 811201 | NCBI WGS metagenome assembly MDSZ01 (sample SAMN05326647, study PRJNA326480) | marine metagenome | isolation source: seawater | place: Indian Ocean: North | collected 2010
CTACACATCTCGCAAGCTCTCCTGCGTTAAAGTGTGAAAAGTTCTCAGAAATGAAGTCACGAATCTCCAATTTACTCACTCCTTGAACCTCTCCACCCTTTCCCTGCTAATCGCCCTTAGACCAGGATTGCTTGAAACCATGGCTCTATGGATCGAATCAGCTAGGATATCCGGGTCGTGTTTTCCGCATGTGAATACATCAATGGCCAGAATCCCTCTTTCCGAATAGCAGTGCGCAGTAACATGACTTTCGTCGATCAGGACCACAGCTGCGAATCCAGGTGGGCTTTTTTCTCCATCGAACGTCTCTGCATGGGCATGCACCTCCCGAATGCCACAGTCGTAAATGCACTTCCTCAACAAATCGAGAACCCACTGCGCTTCGTCTTCAGATGGTGGGACATAACCCACGTAGTCGATTAGAACGTGTGATCCGGTCGGGGTACCGTCACCCATACACCTACTGCCCATATCGGATTTTTCAAACTCACTCATCCAAAAGCCATGCCCTAATTCGACTTAGACCCTCAAGAATCGCATCTTCGTCAGCGGCGTAGGAAATTCTCACGAATCCATCGCCTCCAGTGATCAGTGAAGCAGGGATCAGTTGAACACCGGCCTCGAGGGCACCATCTGCGAACTCAATGTCCGACATCCCCGTTCCTGAGATATCTGCGAAAACGTAGAATGCGCCTTCAGGTTCAGGTACGCGAATACCAGGAATAGACGACAAACCTTTCTGCATTATTTCTCTTCTCTTCAAGTATTCGCGATTGAATTTCTCTACTGATTCTTCGCAACTCAGGGCCACTCTCGCTGCCTCCATCAAAAATGTAGGAATGTGCGAAGCAGAGTTAGCCTGACTCTTCTTGGCTGCCCTTACTGCCTCGGTAGGACCTGTTAGGAAACCAACCCTCATTCCCGTCATCGCCCATGATTTTGACCATCCATTGATTACGATGGTCCTTTCTCTACCTCCTGGGAGTGTTGCCGGAGAAACATGGGGCCAGTCAACCCAGACCATTCTAGCGTAAATCTCGTCAGAGACTATCCATAGATCGTTATCCACCGCAATTTGCACAATCTCGGACATTTCTTCCGGGGTGAATACCGCACCTGTTGGGTTGCATGGCGAATTGATCAGAATCATCCTGGTTCTTTCTGTAATGGCATTTCTGATACCATCCAAATCGGGGTGGAAGTTTTCCATATTTACTGGAACGTGTACAGGCACCGCTCCAATGAACTCCAGCATCGGCTCATAGGAGGCCCATGAAGGGGCCAGCAAGATGGCTTCGTCTCCTGGCATGGTTGTAATCATGAATGAGTACAGAAGCGCCTGCTTTGCTCCAGGGGTAACCACGATGTCTTCTGCGGAAGCAATAATTCTGTGGTGTTGTTCTAGATATTCGGCTACTGCCTCGCAAAGCTCAATCGATCCAGGCCCGCGAGTGTACTTCGTATTGCCATCTTCAAGACCGCCAATCGCAGCATCGATAATCTCCTTTGGCGTGTCGAAACCAGGTTCTCCAACTGTCCATCTGACAACTTCCGGACCAGGCGGTTGCAGGTACGGGGCAAAGCCAACTCCTAACCCATCATATCGTGACGACACTCTTGGCATGCTTTCGACAGGACACATCCGCCCATGAAGGTATGCAGCACCTCGGATAGTCTTCAAGAGAGGGAAGATGCTCGGATAAACCCAGCACGAGTGGCAGAGCAGCTATGCAACGGACTGCAGATCCGTGAACCCGGGTGCAAATCCCGGCTCGTGCTCCAAACTACATTTTGTACGGGAGACTCTCGGCATCGACGTTGCCACCGGACAGTATTATTCCTATTCTGTCAATCCCTTCCTTCCTGACAAAACCCTCTTTCAGGATAGCCGCAAGGGTCACTGCTCCGCTCGGTTCAACCACCATTTCGAACTCATCATGAAGGATTACCATTGCTTCTAGGACTTCTTCATCGCTTACAGTGACTATGTCTTCAAGATGATCACGAATTATTGGCCATGTCTTTGATCCCATACTAGTCAGCAGCCCATCACATATCGTCTTAGGCTCTTTTTGGGGCACATATTCCCCTGAAGAAAGCGATCTGGCTGCATCATCTGCACCCAGTGGCTCGGCCCCAAATAGCCGTGCATCAGGCGCAAGCCCCCTCGTTGCGATGCACGTTCCAGACATTAGCCCCCCTCCCCCAATTGGTGCCATCACAGCATCCAATGGACCTTGATCTTGCAATAGCTCCAATGCTGCTGTACCCTGTCCAGACATCACATTCTCATTATTGAAAGGATGAACGAAAGTTGCCCCGGTGTTCTCCATCAAGGATTCGGCAGCACTTTCTCGTGCCTCCAGATTGGGTTCACAGAAGGTTATCTTGGCACCATGACTCTCCACACCCTTGACTTTGATTTTCGGAGCGTTACTTGGCATTACGATGTACGCAGGAACGCCATGCAGTTTTGCGGCTAATGCCACTGCTTGGGCATGATTGCCACTACTATGGGTACAAACTCCATTTGAAACGTCTCCAATTAGCGCCAAGGCATTACTGGCACCTCTAAATTTGAAAGCTCCTACGTGCTGTAAATTCTCACATTTCATCAAAACCCTCCTTCCAGCCCTTTCGTCGATTACTGGAGAGCTAACTACTGGGGTTCTTTTCACAATTCCATCAAGCCTCTCTGCTGCACTACAAATATCTGAGAAACCTATTGCGTACACCATTCCACCACCCCCTCCAAGAGAGAGCAACTCATCATTTCTGCGGCGCGTTGAAGCACTAAGGCCACGTGGGAATGATATGTCAGATGTCGCAGAGCCGGAATGGAGGTTACTTGCCGGCATCTCTTCTCTGCTGATTCTTGACGCGTTATTCCTAGGAATCGCACCAACGGGGCCTTGGGACGACCAGAGTTTCTCTAGAGGTGTAATTGGATTAATTGGAGCATCCATTGGGTACGTGGCTTGGTACAGAGCAACATTCCAACGAAATGGCTTGATTCCATGGCTGGACCTCTGGGAAGATCCCAGAAAAATTGCAATAATTGAGATGGGAGCAGCATTACTGCTTCTTGCCTGCTCATGGATAGCCGGAAACCAACTCCAACATTACCTTCCAGAACCCACGGGACTCCTTCTTTCTCTAGTTGCAATGCTGATGATATTGCAATCCACGTATGTATTGCTTAGCCTAGGGCCACTCAACGAGAACTAACTATCTATTGCCGGGTTTCCAGAACTGAAGTGGCAGTGGCATTTCTCCACGCATAGCGCGGAATGCCAGGTGGTCGGCCCTTTCGTTCCACCTGTGCCCTCTGTGTGCCGCGACATGCTCCCCCTTCAGTTCTAGAACTCCGGACACCTCTTTCCACAGCATTCTCGTCCGACCTGCTAGATCTTGGTTTGCCTTCGCTTTCCATTCCCCGGATGAAATATTCAATGAATATTCGGAGTCTGCCTTGATTGTAGCCTCTTCGATCCCTTCCCTAGTTAGAAGCCATCTCAATGCATGTGCTATGGCAGAAAGCTCAGCAGTGTTGTTTGAACCCACCTCGGCCCCGAGGTATCCATCCGATTCAGGTGATGTCACGACTTCCCCACTCTTCTCTTCGATTATTCTGCCCTTTCCGTTCCCTATTCCAAGGTCTCCCTCTACCACACAGAACCCCCATCCAGCTCTAGTCGAAGCAGTTACGTTTCGATTCTCAAAGCATGATCCGTCAACATAAACGCTAACCCTTCGAGGAACTTCCATTCTCATTCTCCGATCAATTCAGAATAGCCTTCCGAGTCAAGCAAATCATCCAAATTTGCACTTTCCGAGGGCTTAACCCTGCAAATCCAACCTTCCCCATAGGGGTCCTCATTGACACTAGCCGGATTATCCATAAGTTCGTGGTTTAATCCCACAATTTCCCCAGATACCGGGGAGTATATCTGACTCACCGATTTTACGGACTCTACGCTTGCGAACGACTCCATTGCTTCTACTGCCTCTCCTTCGTCCTTTTCCCATTCCACCCAAACGACTTCGGTAAGCGCATCTTGGGCAAAGTCGGTGATTCCGACCACAATCTCTTCCCCCTCGATTCTTACCCACTCGTGTTCTGCTGTGTATCTCAGGTCCCTAGGCACTTCTCCCATTGTCTCACTAGATGATACGTGATGACTAGGGTGGGTCAAGGTTTCGCTCCTCATTCCTCTTCACTATGCTTGGATTCGAGGTGGAACATCTCCATCTTTGCCCAATTAGTTGCAAGGCGATCTATCCCAGCCTCATCCATTTCTCGTTGGAGCCTGTCACGCATTTCCACCTCGTTATCTCGACTAATCCACTCATCGGTTGCAAGAGACCCGTGTTGCTTTCCCGCTGAGAAATTCAATATCAGCCAGACAATCGAACAAAGTGCGGCCAGCGATGTAAATATCGTCCATACGCCAATCTTGGAGAGATTCATTCTTCCATCCATGTAGGCGAAAGATGACATCAGAAAAAGCGAGATAGACAAGGAAAGCATGATCCGTGCTAGACGTTCCGCCGGGGCATCCACATCTTTCTGTCTGACGTCCAACGAATCAAGTTGACCGAGAATTTGCCTCATAACTCCTGAATCAACTTGTGAATCTTGTAAGGGAGAAGAGATCTGTTTACCGGAGTCACCTCCAGAATCCTAGCATCGTCCCTCCTCCTGATATCTTGCAATAGTGGGTGCCTGCTTTTTTTGTGTAGAGTAAGTAGTGTAGGCATGTCGTGCTCTAGCGCAACTCTTACTGCATTCACGAAATCCTCGCTCTCTACTGTGAACTTTCCAACTTCGTCGATTACGAGAATTTCACAGTTCCCAATGCTGTCCATAATTGCAGGCACGCCGACCCTATCAATCTCGGTCGGGTCAATCCCAAAACCGAGTACTCTGTTTCTGGAATCGATATTTCTGTGTGCCATGACGCCCTTTTCTCCGGTGATGATATTCACGCAAGCATAACCCACTCGCTCTCCGTCCTCCACTACTGCCTCGCATCTCATCCCGCCTACAATGTGTTCGGGGGGAGAAGGACCCCTAGTTCTGAGAGTTCCTCCACCACCTTCAGTTACCATGTCCACAACTTTTTGCAACACAGCAGACTTCCCTGAACGGGGGAGACCAGTGATTCCAATCTTGGGATTTATGCCCATTATGCTCTCCTACTAACGCTCCCGGGACAGGAACGTCCGGCGTACGTGTAGCACGGATATTAATCCATTCTCCGAACTTGGTATTTTTCCGGATTGAGGGAATCTGAATCCTGATGTCAGTTTCACTGGCGTCCTTGGCTTCCGATTTGTGAATCCGAAGATTCTGGCTCAATATCTCTGAAGGGCAGAGTCTCAATCTCGTAATTGTTTACATTGTTGTTTGCAGCCCATGCCTTTGACCACAGATCTAAATCAGAAGAATTCAGTTGTTCTGCCAGCACTTCCATTCCACTGCCAATGTCTCCGAATCTTTCCTCCAGCCCTTCCATCACTTGTGGTGGCAGGTCTAGGAAGCTAACTGAGTTTCCAATCACACATCCCGGGGGGATAACAGTCCACAGTAGCCTCCTCTCGGTTTGGGGGTTTACAATTGCCTGGCAGGCAATCCGATATCCCGACAGCATTTCTTCGGGCCCATCCCATTTGGCTAGTCTGAAATGAGCATCCTTTGTAGTGCTAGGATTGAATGCAGGATGAACAAGGGAAACCCTCCCTTTAACGATATCAATGTGGGTCCCGCGGACAAAAGGTACACCTGGTTCTGTTGGATCCCAGTCCGAAATGCTGCTGGACCAAGATCCCCTATCGACCTCACCGACCCTGACCCTAATTGCCTTTCCACTGGGATTTAGCCAGGTTCCTTCCTCAACAAGTCTAGGCTTGTCTGCTAACGAACCAATGGCCAATAGTGTCCTCTCCCTTTGTTTTGGGCTCCTTGGCATTTTTGGGACGGCCCAGTTCGCATCAGTCCACATAGACCATGGCCCCCTCTCCAACTCCAGGAAGGGGGCGGACGAGTCGAGGCCTTTTCCAGGAATTATATCTGAAGTTGTTAATGGTCCGAAGCTCGTTAGTACCTCTGTAGATCCTTTGGTGTTGATTGCTAGAACTGCCACTCCCTGCGAGCCACCAAACAGAAGCCGGCTGTCTTCTGGGAAGGACCAGACACTCTCCCAATTGTGCTCTTGAACCATAATTTTCCTCAGTGGTGAACTGCTCTTTTCTCTGAGGACCGAATCTGGTACGATCAACCTTACTCTTCCTCCTTCCGCGCAAAGCTGGAGGCTTCTCTCGATGAATAGTCGATACAGATTTACATTTCCCATTATTGCAGAAAACCTGGGCTTCCCGTCTGGATCCATGAACTCCCTCAACTCCTTTGACAGCTCTTTTCTCATGCGACTCCCATCAGGGTGTCCTCTGAATCTATCCTTTATTCTGAGCCAAGGTGGCCTGGAGACGATTAGCCTGGGCCTCTCGTTCCAAGGCCATTCCCCACGCAATGGATCTCCGCAACGGACGTTGCTCTCGAGAATCATCTCTGCCTCACTCATGCTTATTTCTCCAACGTCCCCCTCTCCATTCAGATCGACCAAATCCAACCTTGCCAGTACAATTAGCAACCTCCTCCTAGCACTCTCAACCGCTATTTCTGAGGAATCAATCAACTGCAGTCCTTCTAGCAGTCTGAGAGTGTCCGCCTTCCTAATTTCAGGCTCCATAGAAAGAGATCTCTCCGCGTGAATTCTCAGGATCCTCTCTGCAAAAAGTCCTGCACCAACGCAAGGATCAGCAAATGGAAGGGGAATCCCCGTTCCAGTGCGCCCATCTTTATCTTCTGAATCGTGCTCTTGTACTGATGAGTGCCCTTCTATGCCCTCGTTGACCTGTTTTGCAAATGTTCTGAAACTGGGAGGTAGAGCCGCAAGGGAGAGGGTTGCGGGCGGCTCCTTCCTCTGGTTCCTGCCATGTTGTAGCTCGTCATTTAGGATTCCATCGACAAACTTTGCAGGTGTAGCGTAGACACCCCTAGGAGACCTTCCATCGCTCTCCGCCTCGAACCTAGCAAGTAAGTGATCAAGCACCCCCCCTGGGTTGCTAACCAGACCCGCGGGGAGGGTCGGCCACCCAATGGGCAAGGCGGCAGCGACAGGTTGTCCGTTCAACGTGGCCTCCATCCAGGAATCCAGCCAGATTTCAATCTGAGAGGCCCTATCTGGACACTCGTGATCTAGTCTAGCATACCAACCAGAAGTTTCGCTGGACATGTCTGGTTGAGCCAGACGCTCATCTACTTTGAAGGATTGCTATTGAGGTGACAAATCAAATGCTAGCCATCGATGACGAAAACATCCTGATCCATCTCAAAAATTAAACTTCTCTGAAGTAACCAAGAGATGGCCTCGTCAATCTCATCAGTCCTAATTCCTAGAGTCCCCAGAGCATGGCTTATTTCTTCAAAGTGTGCTCCATTTCTCCCTGGATCAATCTCTTCAATCGTACTGATAATGTGCTCTGCCACGATGGTCAGGATAGGATCGTCATCAGTCCCCAGAGATCCCAGATCTACTAACGGTACTATCTCATCTATTCCATCCGAACGCTCCCTTTTCGAATCTTTATCCGAATCGTAGACATCGAATAAATTCCTCTGATGTGGGTCCATCCATCTAGTTCCTTGCGCAGTCTCTCGCTTCCTCTTCAACTGCTTTACCAGATTCTCAATTCGGTGTAACTTCTGCTCATGCCTCAATCGCTCTCTTCCAAGGTGCAACTCAAGCAGTTCCAACTCTTCCGATGCTCTCTCATTTAGCCACTCTGACAAATCCCAATTTGGATTCTGCCTTAGCATGGCTTCCCAAAGCAGAGCAACGGACTCAGGTAGAGTTCTAACGTCAATTTTTGACCCCTCGTTCCCATCTTCAGATCTACCAGTCATCGGGTACGTTGTGAAAACGACCGTCTATGAATTATATCCCACAACTTTCTGATTCCCTCTGGGTTGGATTGATGAATGAAAAGCAGGTGCCGACACTATGGCGGCCTATAGGTTGACTCTCTTACCGGGAGATGGCACTGGCCCCGAGGTAATTGCCGAGGCAAAGAAAGTAATATCTGCCTTCGAAGAATTTGGACCTATTTCATTCGAAACAACTGAGATTCCCTGCGGTGGGCAATACTACCTCGACACAGGAGAGGAGTGGCCTATCGGCTCATTTGAACATTGCAGAGATAATTCAGACGCTATCATAGTGGGTGCAGTAGGATGGCCGGGGGCCTCTCTTCCAAATGGGGACGTTGCCGGCGGACAGGTTCTTCTTGGCCTCAGGTCCGCATTGGATCTCTATGCCAACGTCAGGCCAGTGAAACTTTACCAGGGAGTGAATCACAAGGTTCACGGAAGCTTCACCGAAGTTTGGGACCACAGTCTTGTGGATATGGTACTAATCAGAGAGAACACGGAGGGCCTCTACCACTCATTGCTCCGGAGGTCTGCATTGTCTGCACAGGGAGGCGAGAAGGACGAGCCAATAGTGATTGAGAAATTTCCAGGATTGGAGGGAGAGGTAGGGTGGGATGCGAGACCCATATCGAGGATGGGAAGCGAGAGGGTCATTCGTTTCGCTTTCGAATTAGCTAAGAGGAGAGAGACAAGACAGCAAAAAGCCCAGAAGGTTACTTGCGTAGACAAGAGCAACGTAACTAGAGGGTGTAGGCTTTTTCGAAAGATTTTCAGAGAAATCTCTGCTGAAAATCCAGAGTTCGAGACTAACGAGGCGTATATTGACGCCTTTACAATGTGGCTTGTCCGGAATCCAGAAGACCTTGATGTAGTGGTCTTACCAAACATGTTTGGAGACATAGCAACAGATCTGGCATCCGTTCTCCAAGGTGGGATGGGAATGGCCGCTAGTGCCAATATTGGTGACAATCACATGCTTTTCGAACCAGTACACGGATCTTCTCCGAAGTATGCCGGGAAGAACGTGGTAAACCCAATTGCCGCAATCTCCTCGGTACAATTGATGTTCGAAACAATAGGCGCACGTCACGATGATGAAGATGCAATACTTTGCTCCGAGGTGCTAGAGAGCGCGATTTCTGCACATCTCTCTTCTGGGGGCCCTGTGACATATGATCTTGGGGGGAGTTCTTCCACTAGTGAGGTAGGAGGAGGAATTGCTTCCAAATGCATTGAAATGCTATCAAAGATGAGTTCCTAGATACTTCCTTCTGAACCTGACATCTCTCTCAATGCCTCTCTGAGAATAGCACGGTTGTCCCATTCTTCCTCCATACTGGGACGACTTAGAACCTCTGTGAGCAGGACCCTCGAAGCCCTAGAAACTTCGTCAACTATTGTCACTCCAGCCATCATAGCCGTTCTTGACAGAGGATTCAAGTCAATTACGCATACCTTCTTTCCCAAGGAAACCAGGGCTTCGCACCTGTCGCCATCTTCGAGTGGGACCAAGACCAAATCCGCCAAACCTATGCCCTCTTTGGTGCAAATTGATCGAGGCCCCTCTAGCCCCTCAATTCTGAAGTCTTCCTCAGTCCCTAGAATGCGGACCGAACGGACCTCCTCGGCCCAATCCCCTTCGAACCCATCCGGCCCAACCTCTTTAGCGATGGATTCCCGTTGCTCTTGGAGAAGAGAAATCAATCCCGCAACTCTCTCCGGTGTTCGATAATACAGATTCACCTCAATAGGGCAACCTACCACAGCAGCCACTCTAATCAGATCCTCTCCTGCAAGGACCACAGTATTTCCATTTGTAGAAATCACAGGTCTCTCTGCGGATATAAGAAGAGATGCAACACGCCTGATTGCCCTAGCCGCCGAGTCCGTTGTCCTCTCGCCCAATAAGTAGTCAAATGCCTCTCCTCTCCCATGTGCAATCATTGCAGAGTCTGCCAGGAGGCCCCGGCGGGTGCCAGCTACAATCTTCCCTCTTGCCAATAGCGACTCTCTCCGAGGGTGACTATCTGGAATCTCCGTCATCGGGAACCCCCGATAATCATTGAGATATCTAACGGAGTAACTCCCATGTTTACAGCGCTCGAAGAAACCAGGTCTACATCTGAATCTGACACCCAGTCTCTGAGGTTCCCTCTGTTTACTCCTCCAGAACCCTCCAGAATGCACCAGTTCCTGAGACCTTCACGAACCAGCTCTGCCGAAGCCATCGAGCTCAATGACGGGCCCATGTTGTCCAAAAGTAGGACAATCTTCTCACAACCCCCTCTATCTTTCTGACATTCTGACCATACCGTTGCAGCCTCTAAGGCCTGTCCGACATCACAAACCTCCACAATGCAAAATGCAGAATCTTTTTCGAAATCCACGCCTTTCACCGCCGAAGCCACAGAAGAAATGCCATTTCCCGACCCAAACTCCAGTACTGCAAGGTCATTTTCCTTGATCAATGGCGCATCCTCTCTGTTCAGACGGTGTGTAAGACCACCTCCAACGTGAACGGCCCATTTGTCCAATAGCCCCCATTCCGTCTTTCTTGTACATGCCACAGGAAAACCCTCAGAGGCGATCAGCCATTCCGCTGTCTCAGTTGCAATTCCAGACATCCTACTGACTATGTTGAGCAACACTCTTTCACATTTCAGAACAGCCTCCGATGGTCCCTCAATAGAGAGGATTTGATCCCCACTGCCAACCATCTGGCCTTCGCCAATATGCCAAGAAACTGAGCACGAACGAAACTCTTTTCCGATCATTCGTTCAACTGCATATCTCCCTGCAATAACTCCTCTATTTCTTGAGAATACCTTCCCAACAACGTTCTCGCCAAACCCATTATCCTCTGCCAAATCATCTTCCAACATGGCACTTGTCCACCTATCAATGGAGTCCAACAACATCCTTGAGGGCTTGTCAAATTGTCCATCCTCACACAGGAGGTGAGAACGGTCATGGGGCAGTCTTTCCACGCTACCTGGAGATGTGGGCATGCCTTGAATGGTCCGAATGGTCAACCAACCATGTCCAGTCCAGATTCTGCTGCAACGAGGCATGCTAGGATGTCATCTATGGTTGCCCTGGACTGACTCAAGCCATCCGCACTCACCCTAATGCGCAACTCTACAACATCCTCGTCCCCCACTAACTCGGCGTCGAAGTCGTCCGGGTCATCGGGCGAGATAGCGGAAAGCAGGGCAGAACCTCGATTTCTAGGGCCTTTCCAGATAATAGTAGCCTCGGCCTTACCCATCCTAGACTCCCCAGAAGCGGTTTCCAGAGGTGTACTCTTCATCTTCCGAGAACGATTGAACCACCGTCTTTAGCAAGTAGTATAGCACCATTGAGAAGAATGGAAGCCACCAGTCCTGCCCAAGCTGGTCGAAGGTGGGGCTATACTCGCTCCCACCCGTAATCACCAGAGCTACACTGATGGATGCATCGACGAACGTGTATATGACCACGCTCAGGCCGATAAGAAGGACGCTTCTCCCCGTAAACGAGCCCTCTTTCCATCGAAGAACTCCCAGAGCGAGTAAAAATGAGAAAATGGCACCAATGATCCACTGGAGAGTTTCGTCAACCAGATCGATTACTTGGAACATCTTTCCTTCTTCGGGAACGGGATCATTCATCCCTTCCCACACCGTTGCGACTGCAAGGAATATACAAACGATAGATCCGCCCCAAAGCAATGAAGAGAACAACCCACCAGTAGCGCTATCTCGCATTTCCATAGCTACCCTTTCCATCTGTGCTTCCAAGCCAAGCCCCTTCCCAAGAAGCCAAGTCCCAATTAGCAGAGGTAGCGATCCAATCAGGGCTATTCCGTTAGGTAGTATTAGACCAAGACCAAGAATCATCAGGAAAATGGCCAGAGGCACCAGTAGTCTAGCTCTGAATCTGGGATCCTCGACAGCCTTGATTATGTAATAGTAGGTCCCCTCTATCCCCTTTGATTGCCTGACGATAACCTTCTCTATCGTATCAACCCTAATCCGGGAAGTGATTATTGGAAGAGCGGCTTCGTCATCCGCTCCATCTGTAATCAGCATCGCGCTATCTGGCTGAAAGTCTTGAATGACTTCATCAAGCTGGCTTGCTATCGCCCGATCGCTTCTGGGACCCACCCGCACGTCCCCAGTAAGTATAGCAATCTCGACCTCATCTGCAGCCGCGGCACTCTCAGAGATCCTGTCATGATGATGCAGGGCCCCCAGGATTGCATTAGTATCCGACTCCTCTGGGTCGGCTATTCCTAGTCTCAGAGCTGCTGTCAGGCAGGATTTTCGTCCTACTACGGGCCCTCTGATGCCAGCTTTAACACCCAAATCGTTGTCTCTGTCTAGAGTTAGGACAAGTGTCCGGACCATGCTCCCCCTCCGTTTGCGTGGAGATGGGCAGCCTCCACTTATGAGGCATTGGCAGAACTGCTTACTTCCCTTTCGTTAGGGGACCCTTCTGACTCTCGTTCGTCATGGTATCTCCTTCTCTGCCTTGCCCGGATGTATTTCAGTGGATGCGTCAACCACTCTTGGTCGCACAAAGAGTCCTCGCCCAACTGTACCGGGCATCTAGCATTAGTCTTCAGAGTAGCACAACCATGAGGGGTGTACTCCCTTTCGAAAATCTGGTTAACTTGGTATGCCGTCGTGTCCCCATCATAGTCAGGAGCATTAGCGAAGAAACTGCAAGTCTGCTCTCTATTCAGACCTATTGACCTAGAGAAAGCTGCAAGGAAAACTCTGCCAACGTGGTTCACGTTGATACCCTGGTTCAATTCTGAAACCGCCGATTCGAAGCAGGGAGGCCAGTCATCCCTGATCGCGGCAGTCATCGGCATTTCTGACTCGACCCTTTCCGAAAGTAGGCCCATGATTCGTTCCACTGGCTCGGAGAATTTGGCGGCGAACTCATCGTCCATCTTCTCCATTCTAACTTCACAATCACGAAGAAGAGACTCTCTGATTCTTTCTTTGATCAGTCGTGCAGCCCTCTGCCTGCTCGTCTCTCCCGCTCCTGCATCCAGACAAACCCAACCATCTTTAGTTGGCCTATTTACAAGCCTCCAGTAACTTCCAGAGATTCTTGGGCACAACTCTATGAAATCGGGAAGGGGGATCCAGTATTCTGTTTGACCACTCCCGTTTTCCTCGACTCTAATGCCAGATAGATACGAGGCTGAAATAAGTGGAAAGTTCCCATCGTCCATTCCCAAAAGAACGTCTGCCCTGCTGGCTTCACCCTCAACCCATCTGGTCATCAGTCTCTCATCGAATGAGGCACAAACCACTAGCATCGCATGTAGAAAGGAAAGAACCTCGGTCATCTTACCTACATCAGTAGAGAGATCAATGCTCGAAGAGGAGCCTATGCCCTCATTCTGAAGGACGGAGTCTACCAGACGAAGCCTACCTCTGATCCTTACATCTTCTAGCCATGGCTCATCTATGATCTCAATAACTGAAATACCGTTATCTTGGAGAATCTTCCTCATGAATCCACTACTCTGTGGGAGAAATGGATATCTTGCAAGGATCCCCTCGTCTGCTATTTCTGGTGGATTGATAGGTAGGGGCACAAGCCACAGAAGACCACGAGGGTTCTTCAACACTCACCGAGCCCTTCCACTGGAGATGTCAGACTCACACCACCCAACTGATCTTTCTCCCTCAGTTCCCGCATCCATTGAGATGCAAACCGAGGTCAGGGATTTCTTTGGCTGGAAAGAGACAGATGACTTCCATAGCGCTCAATCATTGCTATCCGCCGTCGAGGACTCAGAGAATCCAACTTGGGCTAGACACAAACGACTAGCAACCCTCTCCAAACTTTACAGAAGGCTGGTAATCAGACAGGCAGACATTGCGGTTCTTGGGGCTGCCATCGAACCAGATGAGTTGCTCGCAGCACTCGAGACTCCGACGATCCTTGTTCCTGCCGATGGAGCGACTGGCGTGCTCTCGGAACTTCCAGCCTCAATATCCGATAAGGCCTGGTCTCGAATTGCCTGTGTAGTTAGCGACGCCGATGGGGGGATTGGGACCAATGAGGCTGTTAGGAGAGCAGTTCCGATAGTTCTCCATGCGCACGCGGACAATACCGCGAACTGGAGGGACCTTCTCAATCTGGCAATGGCCCAGGTTGAACCACCAGAGTTGATACTCACTCACCAGACAACTAAGAAAATCCCTGGAATGCACAACCCAGGTGGATTCACCGATGGCGATCGTGCAGTTTGCTTCCTCCTGGCGTTGGGCGTGGAAAGGAGAAGGATTGCCCTTCTAGGAACTAGAACCGACATAGTGGGCAGGTGGTCTGGTTACACCAATGAGGAAAGAAAATTAGAGAAACTGATTTGGATGGAGAGAGTACTTGACATTCATGGATTCTAAGTGCTAGATTTCGAATGTCCCAGCCTCGACTTGAGAACCATCGCTTGGAATAGTTCCTGACATCTCCTGCTCATCTCCTCGGTTGTTCACCTTGACTGAGAACTCAGTTTCTTCCGCCTCTCCTTCTGACTCAAAGTGCTTGATCAGCACAGTATAACTCCCAGTCGGTGCATTTTCTGACAAGGATATCTTCCTCTGTCCAGCCTTTGGCTCGAAGCCTGCCATATCGAATGATGCACCCTCGAGGCCTTCGGGTTCGAAGAACGAGACCTCCGCTCCGTCTCCATCGACAACCGAGAGTCCGAGGTCGCTATCAGATTCCCAACTCAACTCAACTGATACCCCGTCTTGGACAGTTCCCACACGGCGCCTCATTGCTTCTATTTCTCTAGCCTCAGTGAAATCATCCTGCGCCCCTGGAACAGTTACATCCTCCTGTGTCTCCTCGGGAATCTCACCATCGGGTCCAGCAATAGCGAACTTTGCTACGAACTGCAACTCGTTGCTTTTTACTAGAGAACCCTCGTAAAACCTCTTGCTCTCCCCTATCGTTACACTTACGGTGAATGACGTGTCGTTCTTTCGATGGACTCTGGAGATCAGAGGAATCCATGAAAATATCCCTTTTGTGTGAATCTTATAGTGCCTAACTCCTATCCTGTAGACTCCCGGTGGGGGGGTCCGTGTCCAGACAATGTTCTCCACTGGAGACTTGGAAGTAGGCTTGAAGTTCATGTCAATGTCAAGCTCTCCACCACAACTGGATTTTCTGTTATCGTGGTAAACGTGCTCGCCCGAAGGCGTGATCACATGAAGGTCCAGGTCGTTCCAGTTATCCCACATGAGGCTAATTTGAACAGCCCCCCTCTTCGCCCCTTCTCGTTCCAGCCTCTTCTCTAGAGCGGAGACTTCCTTTGTGCTAATTTCGGCTTCCTGGACCCCTGCCCCAATTACGTCCGACCCTGTCCCGAGGGATGATGAAGCAGTTTGGACAAGCGACCTGTCTCTCCCTCTACCTCTTCTTCCCATTCTCGCAATGGCAGCATCAGAAATATGCTCTGGTAGATTTCGCCTAGTAGACGGAAGAATGGTCCTGCGCTTTCCGGACACTATGATTCGGTATGCTCCACTGGCTGTAGCAACGATGATGATTGCAATCAGCACGAGGGATACAGCGTCCGCCACATGACCGAACCTGCGCAGTGACTTTTCATTACATCGGTCGAATAGTCTTCAGGCAATTGCGATTTACAATTTAACGCCGGTTGTTTCATAATCATGGTTAGTCTCCTCTACGAGGAGGGGAGCGGAAGCAATGGGAACCTATGCAATCTCAAGAAGGGGCAATGAACCCCGAGAAACCCCTAGGAAAGCCTTCACGGTGGCTTTTCTCGTCATACTTCTCTTCTTGCTGCCCCTTCTTGCAAATGCACCGGAAGAAGCATCCCGGACAAACGTACTCCCCTCTTCGGGGAAGAGCACCACTGCCGACGTAGCAGTGACCGATCTATTGGTTACAACTCCATCTGTAATGGTATCCGGAGTCCCGACTCTAGCACCACAGGAGCACATAATAAGGGTCACAATCCAAAACCTCGGCGGCTCTTCTGCGGATGGAAATCTAACTCTGAAGATCAACGGAGTCGACGTTGACTCCAGAAACGTCAGCATCAATGCGATAGACCAGGAGGACCACTTACTCTATTGGGACGCCTCGGTTGGATCCGGCATTAACATCAGGGCAGTATGGGAGGTTAGCGGCTCATCCACAGATTCGGACCCATCAAATGACGAGATGTCACTGACCGGGGTTAACGTGGTTGCAGTTGAGGACGCGACACCGATTGCGGACTCTCTTCCAGAAGACGGCCAAAATGTCGCTCGAGCTCTTTGGGCAGGGGACATAACGGTGCTCAACACAGGAAACCAGAACGTGAGCGTGACGGCACAACTAACCCTTACTTCTTCGATATCCGGAATCCAGCATGCCGTGACATCAAACACTGTTACCGCAATTTCCGGAAGTTTGGCAAACCCACCTGAGCCCGAGAACGTCTCCTTGTCATTCGACGGGACCAACCTGGAGGGGACGTACACTTTAGGCGGCAGCTTGCTCGTTACGGGAACATCCTCCAATTCAGTAACAATAGAGTCCAGGACCATCACTTTCACCACGATGACAGCAACTCTGATTGCGGCAAATGACCGGAATCTAGACCCGGGGGCTTCGTCGGTCCTCAACTTCATCCTGCAGAATTCTGGAACCGAGGATGATAATTTCACAGTCATACAGACCAACACCTCATCTGGAGCACCATTCTGGGTGAATTCCCCATCAAACATCCACTGCCTATCCTGCCCGGGTGGATACTTGAGAGTAAATGCCGGCGAAACCAGCTCTATCCAGGTGGAGGTCACAGTCCCTCTTACTGCTGCTCTAGGAGAAGCGGTAGACGTTACGATTTCTGTACAAAGCGTGGCAATGGGCTACCTGCTTCAAGCCTCCAGCACCGTAATGGCCGGAGGCCTTTACCAAGCTTCTATTTTCCAGAACCATAGTTACATCCAACCGGGAACCGGACCAGGGTCGAGCCCGCCGGTTGAAGCTGTTTATGTGGAAGACTTCGCCAATATCACCCCCGGAACCGATAGGACAATCGATTACACGCTGGAGAACACTGGAACGGCCCCCTCTCAGTATCAGATAAATGTCGGAGCTACTGAACCAGTCCCTTACTGGCATATTATTTCTGCAATATCGATAACAGATGTGGTTATGCCCGGGGAGCAAAGAACGATACCAGTGACAATAATCACTCCAGAGATAGAAATGCCCCTAGACCCCTCTTGGAAGGTATCAGCGGATCTACAGATTAACCTTGCAATCCAAGCAATCCCTACGGAAGGTGGCATTCCAGCGACCAACCAGACGACCATAATCATCGACAAGTATGTCGAAATCGACGTCTCCATAATCGGTGGCAATCATGACGTTGAGGTAGATGACTTCCTAAGCGGGAACACCGATAGGTACGTCGACTTCTCTGTTGAGCTCAAGAACAACCTAGGTTCAGATGACACCGCCACGCAAGTCCAGTTCCAAGCAACCCCCAATGGCGACCCCCTCCACCCCGGAAAGACCTTCGTGAACTTTGGCGAACTCCCAACAGACACGCCTAGCAGCGAGTACTCTAGGTGGACTGCCTCCATGGTCCCCGCCGCGATGGAAGTCCGTCCCGGGGAGGTCGGATACGGGACGATCGCGATTTCCCACACTACTACCTTGGACTTCCCATATCCAGCAGCCGGGGTGTTTTCCTACTCGTTCGAGGCAACCTCGGGTTGGTCCGGATTCCCTGGCGCAGTCACAAAGAACTCCACCGGTTCTACTTCGATAACAATAGCCGAAATGACTTCAGCGGAACTGCTCAGCGGACCGACAGGCACAGGGGATCCGGACACGGCCATCGCTACGACAATGACACTGAAGAACACTGGAAACTACATCCAGGACTTCACCATTGGACACGTGCCCCTTGACGGATGGACCATCGATATTAGCAAGCCATCCGTCAACAGCATGAAGTCAAGGACGAACCTCTATCCCTTGATAGAGGGCGTGGACAACTCAGACTCCACCTCATTCACTGTCACAGCAACCCCCCCATCTACCGCCAGCGCAGAAACTACCCACGAGATATGGGTAATGGTAAATGCCACCACAACAACGCCCAGTGACACGCAGGCGACTTGCAGTCTCAGGGGCGGGGAATGGGTTGGCTCGGCCCCCAACGCCACTGGCTTCGTAGCCTACGAATGCATCGAAATACTAGCATACGCGCCGGCATATTACCAATTGACGAGACTGGTCTCCGCGGAGATGATCCCCTCCAACTCGACAGCAATTATCGATAGGCTCGGGCAGACTACGATAATGCTCCAACTCAACAACTCAGGAAACTCCAACGAGACCTTCAACCTCACTCTTCACAACGCGACCCCGGGCCTAATGGTCTCATTCGCTGACGATGGGACCGTCCTGTACAACATGTCACAAACCATCGCTCCCGGAGCCAGTGCCATTGTCAGGGTCTATGCTATGGCAGGATTAAACGCCAGGGCCGACATAGACAGCAAGTTCGAGGTCGCTGCCTCGTTCGGTGATTCAGAACTGGCAAGAAGCGGGATTCTGGTGCAAGTCAACCCCTTCCACCACGTACAGTTCAAGATGAATCAGCAGTATACAGCAGCCCCGGGAGGCACACTCAGCGTACCCATCAACCTAGTAAACCATGGAAACCTTCGTGTTGTCCAGTGGTAAAGAATCCCGCTCTGTTGCTTTCCTCTTCATTTACAATAGCTATTTTTCTTGCTTTTGA
>MDSZ01032921.1_pt1 | contig 18774 bp, 21 predicted proteins | sample 811201 | NCBI WGS metagenome assembly MDSZ01 (sample SAMN05326647, study PRJNA326480) | marine metagenome | isolation source: seawater | place: Indian Ocean: North | collected 2010
ATTTTTTCAAGTGTTTCAATATGAGGCATAGCAAATAAAAATTGATTCAATCCACTAGCAGGACAAATAATTATATTAGTATCTTTTGCAGTTGCAACAGCTTTCTCTTCGGGATAATCTTCTGTATTAGTTACGTATAAGATCTCATTACTCATATTTAAAAACTCATATAGCATCCACTTATCATGTGGTACTTCGTCAAATTTGTATTGAGATTTCTCTTCATAACTTTTTGCATGGAAGTCTGGATTAATTAACCAATCCAATGTATGTTCAACATCATCTTCTGGATACACACAAAACTTTGCACTTCTAATTTCTTCTGGAAAATTTATAATCTCATAACCAAATTCTAAACAATTGTATAAAAAATGATCAAAGAAATTATTAAATTCATCTGATACTTCCTGTTCATAATTAAAGTAGCCATCAGCATGATTTCCTTTAATCCATAATGGTGTATAGTCATCATGTATGTGTTCTTCACTTTGTATATATCTAGGATAATCTTCACTATCAATTAAATCAAAATTTATATGATCCATTTGTTGTAAATTTAATACAACCACCTGTTCGTGAAATACAGGAACTCTCCCAGGCCTATTTAAAATATGTCCCATGACTTGCCAGTCATCACATTCCTCACAAAATTCCAAAAAGGTTTCTTCAAATCCTTCCATTGGTTGACTTCCTTCAAACCAAAAGCAAACATATTTGTATCCATCTCTTTTAAGTCTTTTAGTAAGTTCTTCAAAGTCTCTACTGTTAATTTCTCCATACATTGTGCAAATAGCACCATGCACATGATTTGTTAAACTAATGTTAAGAACTTTTTTTAATATTCTAACATACTCATTGTTTTGAATATTGGGATGCATTTGCTGATCTGTAACAACATGAACAAATGGATTATCATCATGAGAACTGAGTCTTATATCTGCATGAATCATTGTTCGTGTCCTAGACTGCTATTGTTTGTAGCACTAATTATATCTTTTGCAGGACACATAATGTCGTTGTCCTGTGTATCAGTTCCACTGAACCAAGAATCTTTGTGTGTAGCTTTAAGTTGTGAAATCATATCCATAAAACTAGCATCGACATCAACAACATCTTGTTTTAGTGTAGGTAGTATGTAACTAAAAATATTACTTGTCCACATAAAACTACGTTTAGTTTGCACCTTTTCAAACAGTGCTTGATTGTTGTTAATTATATCACATTCTATTACAGTATGATCACTATAACTTACCTGTGTCCAAAAATCTTGGAAGTTATTTTTGCCACCAAATTGATGTAGCACACTCCACCATTTTTGTTTTACTATTGGTTGTAGGTCTAAGTTTGCCTGTGGATTCTTTTCACACCAATCGTTAACCCATGCTGGATAGTTTTGTCCATCCCAATTCTTTAATGTTTCACGTTTAAAGTCGCAGCTATGTGGGTCAAAGTCAAACCATACAAAGTCTGTAAAGCCAGGATTAATACCATACTTGTATGCGTAATACAGTAGCTTAAAACCCGCTGTAGTGCCTATGTATTGCTCGAATTCAGTTTCTAGTAGTCTTTCTATAACAATAGGACTAGACTCTTCTGTGTTAACAAAATATACAGGACTACTTGGTTTCATCATTTTATCAATAACGTATTTTCCTTTTCTGCTTACTTTATCTCTATCGTAAGGTTCTCCAAAAATTCCTTTTTCAAACTCTTCAGTATTCATAAAAGGATTAACGTATACAGTTGCATCAAACAATTCGTCACTGATACCATACACAACAATATGATTATCTATACACCATGCTAACCAACTTACAAAAGGAAACTTACCTATCTGTCTTTCGTAACGTCTTAGTTCTCTTTCTTGAGATTTTTCAAAATGATTTACATGTCCTTCTACTGGATTAAGTTGTAACAGATTACCCGTGTCCCATCCTAAATCTATAGCTTCAAAGTCACGTAATTGTGTGATTTCATTTACTGGCTGTATCTTTCCATTTAAAGCCCACTTCCTCAAATTTATTATAATGAAGTTGTGATTAACAGTTGGATACGCTCCTTCTTCTTGTCTAAGCTCACCTGCAATAGTCCAGTTATCATCTATTTCATTCCAGTTTTGAATTTCTTTTTCTAGTATAGATTCAAAGTCTTCTGTAATTGCCCAGCATCCATCAAACCAAAATACTGCATATTCATAATCCATAGAGATGGCATTTTCTAGCCAACTCATATCACCTTCGTTGTATGTATTGATTACACTACCTTGTAAATGATTGTTAGATTCTACTTGTTGAATTTGTTGTAACTTTTGCTTTAGTTTTGTTTTATCTAGCAAGCATTTGCTCTTTGGAGAAAAAACATGGACAATGTTTTTTGTTGTGCCTTTGTGAGAATAATCCCAACTTTTTTGTCCTTGGTTCATTCTACTGGTCCTTTCTCTTTTAATAGTCTATTAACTTCTGTCATATTTTCTAAATCCATTTTTAAATAACGCTTTACCATTTGTTTGAGTTTTATTTTTGGATCATAGCGTTCTTCAATATCTCTGGTATACTTACGCATTTTTGCATAGTCACGCATATTGCGCTGAGTGTTTTCCATGTATGTTGCAAAACGATCCATTTCTGGATGTCTGCTTTCTGCATCACGTAGTTTTTTTATAATTGCATCTCTGTATTCGCCATGCCATAGTGCAGGACTCAAGTAACGTGGTGTTTGTAATATATTAGCAGTTATAAAAGCCAGGTTAACATTACTTGCTCTCCAAAAGTCGTAGAACTCTGGCATCTGAAATATGTTGTGAGCTTGCACTGTTATTCCTGCGGCAACATCTATTGTTGGTATATCATTTAGTATACACATGTTTTCATATACTGTATCCCAATCGCCGTCTTGCCTAATGTAATTGTATACATCATCAATACCGTCCATGCTTACCTTTATATTTACATGTTTAAATTTGCTCCAAATTTCAACTAGGTCATACTTCTTAAATTTAATGTAACTTAGGTTACTAGCATAACGCAACTTAATATTGGCTTTTACACTGTCAGGAATGCCTGCTAATAAATCATAGTGTTCTTGATTGATAATAGGTTCACCACCTGTGAACTGTAATGTATGAACTGTATCCCATAGTTCAGGCCATTTATTTAGGCTCTCAAACAGCGTTGTAGGGCGCAGCAAGCGGGTTTCGTATCCATCAGTGGTATACTTAGTAATAATATCTAAGTCCGCTACACGCTTGTAAGAGCTGTGTGTGCTACACATAATGCACTTGAGATTACAGAAGTTGCTTACTTTAAGTTCTATCCAGTAGGGCGGGTTGTTGACGCTGTAATCGCTGTTTACGGCTATTTTATCAGCAAAGTCTTCCCAATTATCATATTCCCATTGTTGGCGATTGCTAACAATACCTGCATCTTCATTGTGCCAACACACTTCGCAACGTGGATGTCTTTCACCTTCTGCTAGTGCTTGTCTAAGTTCTTTATAGTTATCATTGTTCCAACTTTCAATAGCAGTTTCGCCAGGATTGTTTAGAGGCTCTTCTTGTGCTTCGCAACAAGGAACCATGTCTCCACCTGCACTTCCATAAATGTGCATAAAAGGTAGCATACAAAATGTGTTGCTTTCTTTTAATTTATATTTGTCTATCATTAAATCTTAACATTTCTACAAATAGATTTGCATCTTTGATCTTCTGATCACGTAACTTAAATTGTTTTTTAATTTTAGAAATATACTCGTCGCTTTTGTCTTCGTTGTTTGTGAGCTCGCACATACTTTTTAATAATCTATATGCTGGCATCATTTTTTTAGCTCTATTGTTAAAGCTCATAAACTGTTGTTCAATAGTAAATGCAAGTGTTCTTTTATACCAATCAGGCCAATGCAAAATACTCAAATGATTTGGCTCATAGACAGTTTGTAACACAACTTCAATTTGTTTGTTAATTCTAGCCCAATGCATAAACTCATAAATGTGTGGAGCATTGACAACATTAACTGTGCAAGCCGCACCTACAATAAATGCTTCCTCTGGTGGAATAGCTTCAGTGTTTTTTGGATTCTCTCTCATCATATATGCCAATGATGTTCCACCACCTGTAATCTCATCACGTGTAGCAATCCATTTGTCTAGTGTGCTTTCTATTTTATCCCACTTGCTAGGATACCTTAATAGTGTATTAATCTTGTTATAGCCGTCCATGCTTAACATAATAGTAACTTGTTTAAATTGTTTAATAGCATCCATGTTTGCTTTCTCAGGATACCATGTGCAATTACTAAAGATCTCTAATTTGATTTGAGGTGCTAATCCTTCTTCAGCAAGTCTTACAACAAAACGTAAAAACTGTCTATGCAAAAATGGCTCGCCTCCTGTTACTTTAATATGTTTTAGATTTGTTAAATTATTGAGATCAAGATTGTCCAAATCATATTCTTGTTTGTCTTGTTTAAGTTTTGCTAATTTTGATTTATCTATGTAACCCATTTCTAATGCATCTTTGTCCCACGTGTGACTAAACTCTGGACCACAAGTATGACAAGCAAGATTGCATAATCTACCCACTGTAATTTCTAAATATTCAATTTTTGTTTCGTCAGTAAAGTTTTCAAAAAATTCATCTGCTTCTGTTCGCATACTGGAACCTTTTGATTCCTCATCTGCTTGACATTTATAACAACCCTGATGCCATTCATTGCGCATCATTGTTTCACGTATGTCTGCGAACGTTGCATCAAATGTATTGATGCTTTCTTTATCTGCTTCTGACAAAAATCTGTCATGGAATCTACAACAAGGAGTAGCAGGAACTCCATGCATTAGCATAGCACCTTTGAATGGATATACGCATGCATTTTTTGGTAGACTATTCATAGTGCTTGAATTCTTTCACTTCTGCAAATGTATCAGTATTACGTAATCTGTCTAAGTCTTTTGTATACTGTAAAAAGTATTTCCAATACTTTTGTTGTTCGTCAAAGTCAGGAACATTTAATAAACCATTTTTGATACTTTCAATACCTGTTCCGTATTCGTGTTCCTTTTCGTGATAGCTACCGGCAGGCCATATTGCTTGATTTGGTATTCTACTTATTTTGTCTAGTGCTATATGTTTTAATTCTTGAGGCAGGTATGCAATGTTTAAATATCCAGGATTGACTACAACATTACTCATACTGATACTGGCTTTGTTTTTATGATACATATCAAACCAATCCCATACTTTATCTAATTGCATAATGTTTGTATTCATCACTGTGACTGCAAAAACAACCTCAATATTATCATACTCGTAAAACTTATCAATGTTTGCTTGCAACTCGTCCCACTGATATGGACCTCCTCTAATAATACTATAAAGACCGTCTACTGCTTCGATGCTAATATTCAATTCAATGTGTTTAAAATGTTTGAACATCTTCTTAAAGTCTTCGTCAAATACTGTTGCATTTGTGCTTATATCCAACATAAGGTCTTGTGCTTTACCATTATCAATAAACCATTGTAATAGTTCTTTACACTTTTCATCATAAAGAGGTTCGCCACCTCTTAGTGCTACCCACTGTAGATTTTTAAAATATTCTGGATTAGCAAAAAGGTTATCCATGAAGTTAACATCTGCTCCATGATAACCAATAGGATGCTCTCCCCAATACTCAGGAGCTTCTCTGTTTAACTTTTTACCGTCTTTGGTCCAACCTGTGCTTACAAAAGGACTACAATGAATACACGCTAGGTTACATTTGTTACTTAATGTAAAGTCAAGATATCTTATGTCATGTGGTGTGTCAACTTCCAAGTCTTTGCTTGCCATTTTAACATCCCAATCAAGCCTGTCCCAAAAGTAAAGACGTCTGCTTTTGCCGCTTTTTTCTTTCTTTTGACAACCAATGCATGTTTCAGGTAATGCTCTAGCTCTGTGTGCAAGTCTTAAGTCTGTTGCTTTTTCTCCCTCTAAAATTTCTTTTAGAGTTTGTCTATTAATGTTGCCCAATGATCCTTTATAGATAATATCAGGTATAACATTACCGCCCCATTTGATAGTAATTGCATGCCATGGGGCAAGACAAGTTGGATGTTCAGCATCGTCCACAAATCTTTTGTAACCCATTATACGATGTAATCCTCACAGTCGCCTTCTCTAACAATATCGCTTGTTAAACAATGAATACCACCGTCCCAGAAATATTGGTGACGGAAGTTCCAATATATAGGCGTAATGCCACATGCTTCCATCTGTGCAAATGCTGCTTCGTTTTTGCCTGTGCATATTACTGTGCTTTCATTCACACTCAACACATTAACATCAAACACACTTTCATCTGGATAACCTACCCAGTGACTTAGCCACTTACTTACATACTCTTTGTGGAATCTACGTTTTCTTGTTTGAAGGAAATCGTCTGGCATAAAGTCATCATCTTCTACTTCTATGATATTCCAGTTTTGCATTTCCTCTGGAACCCATTTTGCATTCCATGTCATAAGAACACCCGGCTTGAGTAGTGCAATCTTGCCGTCTATGTGTCCACCAACTGGAACATCTAAAAAACGTGTTCCTGGATAACGTAAACTAATCTCACGTTTCATCCATTCTTTTCCTAGTAGTGTGCCTTTGCCTTTTTTGTTATCTTGTTCCCATGATGCAGAAAACAATACTGTGTTTCCACATTTAATCATATTAGCGGCATGATATAAAATAGTGTTATCTGAATATTCTTCATATGTTCTATTGTCTACCATTGCACCTGGCATACTAACCCATTCAGCACCATTCTTAAACCAATCTACTACATGATCATAATATGCTAAATTTTCAAAATATCTATTATCGCCACCTGTAAAACATTCAAAAATTGTGTTACCATATGGCATTAATGTATCACGAGGCATCAATGGATGATTTGGAAAGCCGCAGCTCATCCAAGGTAATCTTATTTGTTCTTCGCCTGTGATAGTAAAAATGTTTTTGGGTCGTAATACTTCTACACCCAAATCAACTAAAACTTTTTCTAGCTCTGCAATATCTTCTGCTGTCTCTTCAAAGATTTGACGCATAACATTACGAGTCTCTTCGTCTTTGTGCCAATCAAAAGTTTCAGGTGGAAATGGAGCACCGAGGACAACCTTTTTAAGGGGCTGAAATTCGCTCCATGCATTTACTGATTTTGTCATTGAAATCCTCTGTGTATAAATACTTGTGTAAATATTTATCTTAGTATATAATACAACTAAGTAAAAATCAATCGAAAAGGTGAACAATGACACGTATTGCATATGACAGTATTGCTAAAGACGAATTTAAAGTTTTTGTTTTTGATTACGAAAAAGATAAAATTGCCGACAGTGAAGAACTATACAAAGCATTTGAGAGTGGATGGCCTGTAGTAATTAAAAACATGGTCATACCAAAAGTAGACTATGACTACTATGATAATCTACCAGATTGGACAATCAAAGACAATAAATGGATCATGCCTTGGTATAACAGCCATATTAAAAAAAGAGAACGTTTAAGGACAGAACGCGGTTGGACTGAGGATGAGATTGATATTTTTCATAAAAAACATAAGAAGGCAAACGAGGGATGGAATGAGATATTCGATGAGCTGTTTCCAAGGTATGATACTACCGAACGTATGCTGTCACATAGATACAATACACTAGTGGAAAATAAACTACACTTAGATGAACTAGATGAACAACACACAGGACACGAACAACAAATAAGAATGTTTGTTCAACTAGATAAAAAACGTCCTAGGGTTCTCACTTTTGGTCCAGACTTAGAACAGATGTATCAAAAATATTATTGGGATTTTAATTTACAAAATATTGATAAAAATGATGTCCATACATTTATCACAGAAATGCGTAATCGTTGTGTTTGGAATGATAAAATGTGGGATCAATTCCATCACCCATTACACTACATAACATTTGATCCAGGTGATGTATGGTTTTTTAATGCACAATGGATCACACATCAAATAGTATATGGCACTAAATTACAATGTTTTGAAGCAGATATACTTAATGCAAGTTTATTAAATCCCGAGCTATGTATGGCGGAGAGAATACGTGATCTATGAGCATGACAATTATTTGCCTGCTCGTTTTGCAGACAAATATATAAACAACTACCCAGAGCAATGGATAAGAGATTACTGTAGCAATCCAGAAGTAGACGAACACGACAGTAGTCTATATGGAAACTATAGTGGACCTGCTGAATTACATGATATGGAATTGTGTGATTGGATAGAATATGATGTATTGCCAGATTTAAAAAATATAATGCTAGGCAAAGAATACGAACACGATCATCATTATGTAAGTTATCACATGGACGAACAAAACAGTTGGCTAGAGCATCACAACGATCTTAAAAAGTTTCGTTGGCTAATTACAAGTCAAATATATTTGAATGACAATCAAGGTGTTGTAATAATAGAAAAAGATGGCGAGAGAACTATACCTTGTAAACCAAATTATTTTTATGCCATCAAAGCAAGTCCATATAGCTGGCATTATGTGCCAGAAATAAAAGAACAAAAGAACAGTATACTATTTAGAGTAGGTAAAAAGAACTGTAATACTGTAGCAAATCCACATCCAACAGAACCTGCGTGGGTAATTGTAAATGATAATCATTGCGATGCTCATTATGCAAAACTTGGTTTACGAATGGGTAACTTAACTGAAGCATGGTTGCATCATAATAATTGTTACAACATTTACCATTCAAATTGGCGAGAAGATCCTACACGTGTTATTAACAAGGCAGAACGTAAACACGAAGTTGTAAATGTAATCAACAGTGGAGAATTTATCAACAGTGAAACTATAACATTGACTGATGATAATATAAATGATTACGCAGAACAAATGTTCAACTTTGAAAAGTATGATACATTATGGACTAGTTTAGAAAAAATAATGAAATCATATTATGATAACAATCATCACATGAATTATTTAGATATTTAAATCATTTTTTATTCTTGCAAATTCAGGAGCAACATCTAAAATGTTGTGCATCCTAAAAGCATCGTATTTCTCTGTGACTTCCACGTATTGTTTCATAATTTCTGGATTGTATTCATGCTCTGGATCTTTTCCAAAGTTGACTACTTCCATAAGTGGTTCTTCGTAATCTTCAAAATGAGGGCTATTACCAATGCTATCTAAAAAGCGAAGTATTTGTTGTTCTTGTTCTTGACGTAACCATAGCGGGCTGTGTGCCATGCTGTAGTATTGTGGCTCTATAAGTTGATTGGTGCTCATACCTATACCACGTTCGCTTGTCATTTGATAGTCGTGCAAATAGCGCCAAAAGTCTGCAATATGTAGCGCATTGGTGACTTGATTCACGGTAGTAACTCTAACTTTGATACGCTTGCCTGCTTTAGTGTTAGCAAACTTTACCAGCTTATCAAAGTGTTTCCACACTGAATCCCACTTGGATGGTGGACGCAAATAATCATTCATTTGTCCCATACCTTCCAATGAACAGTTTACAATCACACGTTCGAACTGTGCAAGTTGTTCAAGCCACTTGTCCTGCATATTTGTTATATTTGTATAAAAGGAAAGTTCTATGTGTGAGGCGTCTCCGGTTTCTACGGCCTTGTCCAACAGTTTGAACATGTCTGGTGCTACTGTTGGCTCACCGCCTATTATTTTGATTTTCCTAGCCCCCTTAATCATTTCTTCGAAGCTAGTCCAGTCTATTCCAGGTTGTAGAAGTGCCTCCTTCTTTGAAGCAATCATTCCTTGCCAATCGGGGTGATTCACGCCCAGTCCATTTCCTATCATTGCGGCTCGCTCCACACTCACTAAGTGTGAAGCTTCCTTGTTGCACATTTGGCACTGTAGATTACATAGATTGCCCAACCTAAAATCAAATTGTAAAGGCTGTGGAACCTTCCAATCGTTGACGGAGGCTTCTGCAACTACTCCGTCAATTACATCAGCCCACTGTTTGTTTTCCCATTCACGTGAGCTTACAATTCCGTTTCGCTCCAGATGATCACATTCCACACATTCTGGCATCCACTCGCCAGCTGTCATCCTTCTTCGCACATCACGGATATAACTATGATTCCATGTTCCTGCAATACCTAATGTTTCTTGATCAACAAGTGTCTCAGGTTCTTTAGCCATACAACAAAGCCTATAACGACCTCCGTTATATGTGCTATATTGAACAAAAGGTAATGCACAAAAGCCTGAATCACTTTTGTTCATCAGCTAATTCTTTTAGTTGATTTTCCATATCATCAAGCCATGTTAAGAACATATCTTTGCCTTTAGCTTGATTAGCTTGCCAATCTTCTGGTGCTTTTTCGTCAGCTAGATCGCTTGCATATTTTAGCATTATACATGGTTTATTAAACATACCTGCTACTTTAGCAATAGCATATCCTTCCATGTCCACTAAGTCACTTTTTACTTTTTGTTTACTTTTAACAAAATTATCACCTGTGCTTAATGTGCAATCACTACCTGAATAAATTTTTAAGTCTCCTTTGAAGTCTGTTTCTTCAAAAGGAGTAATACCTATTTTTGCTTGTGGCCGAGCATCCATATCTCTCTGCTTTACAGTTCCAATTCTATGTAATTTGTTAACCATTTTAGAATTGAAGGTTCCAGCAGTTCCATAGTTAATAATGCATTCACAGTCTTTGCTAAGAGCAGCAATGGTAGCCATTACAGTAGCATTTACTTTACCAACACCTGTGATCATTAAAACATAATCATCAGGCAATTCAATGTCTGGCACTTCTGTTTCAAGTGCAACTAATAAATATTTCATTTTAATCCTCGTCTAATAGATAAGCCATTTCTGGAAATGTTGCACGAAAGTCTGTGCCACGCTGTTCGTCTAGCCTATTCAAATATTCTCTAAATTCTGGAAGTCTACGAGACCAATCTTCGCTACGTGCAAAGCTAATCATGCCACGTAATCTTTTAATACCGTAATTGGCATTTAACCATTGCTCGTATGTGACTTTTCCTTTATGCCATGTTGGCACACCTAATTCCCAATTTTCTTTCCACCATTCAATAAATTCTTCATACTTAGCTTCGCACTTGTCTAGGAACTCATCTGGTAGCACTTTAACATTTAAATGTCCTGGCCAATATACAAAATGATAGTTGATACCACCTGCACCAAATGGCCACATGTTTGTTTTATGTAGTCCGCTTTCCTGAAGTTTCCATTTAAGGAAGTCTGGAATATAATAAATGTTTAATGCATTTACTGCACAGGCTATAGTAACCTCTACATTGTTTGATGTATGCTTGTCTAGTCTTTCAAATTGTTTTAGTGTATGTTCCCATTCACTTGGATAGCGAATATAATCATTCATTACACCTATGCTATCAACTGAATAGTGCATACGAACCTTTTTAAAATGTGTCCATTGTTCTAGTAATCTATCTGGTAGTTCAATACAATTTGAATTGTATCTTACTTCCATTTCACTAGCATAACCCATTTCAATAACTTTATCTAAAATTTCATAATGTTCTGCAATCACAGTTGATTCACCACCTGCAAAATACAATTGCTTCATATTTGGAATTTGTGCATAAAATTGATCCCAAAATACAGGATTGTCTTTGTGCCAGTTATAGCTTGCGCCAAACTCTTTGCCTTTGTTTGCCCATACCATTGTCTCTTTAAGACTAGGGTTTTCAATTTTAGGATATAGTTTTTGCCAGTCTTTTACCCAACCACTGGAGTCATGTGGGCTACACATTACACAACCTAGTTGGCATTTGGTTCCCATACGAATATCAATATAAACAAGTTTAGCATCTGTTGATCCATCTTCGTATGTATCTTCTATTAATTGATTTGGATCAATACCATTATTAATCCAGTATTGTGTTTCCCATTGACGTTTTGATCTGTGACCTGCAGCTTCTTCTTTGTAGCATTTTAAACAACTAGCTGGCTTCTCTCCAGCAATCATCATTTGTCTTACACTACGCATGTAAGTATTATTCCATGCACTGTCAAGGTCGCTGTTGTTTAAGTTTGCAGGCTTTCCATCTTCTGTTTTAACAATTCCAACACGGCCTCCATGTTCTTTGTCATTTGTTGCACCTACGCTTGATGCATTAGCTGTGCAGCATACTCGCATGCTACCGTCTGGTCTTGTTGATAAATGGATCCATGGAAGTATACAGAATGTATCCGATGGAAGCGGATGGTCTTGTTCTGACATTAATTAACTCTTTTTTTGTGCATGTTCGTCTGCACGTCTACCTTGTTATTTATGCTACTCAATTGTAGCTATGGCCATATAAACATCGTTGTGTTTATTTTTATTGACTTCTAAGAAAGGTTCTGCTTTGATTGAATTATATCCATCCCATTGTTCAAACAGTTTTACATTATAAGGATAAAAATGCATACCTTTACGCATAGCAAAATCTGTAATCTTAGTGCTTTCTTGCCAAAGCAATTCCCACATTCGATCATAGTTTTTATATCCTGGTCTATAGTCTGGATAATGAGATTCATCAAAACACATTACTTCACTCCACCAAGCAAAGCTCTTTTGTGGTTCTCTATAAATCAAAACTATTTTATCACCTGGAAAATGATTCCAAATGTAATCTAAATTAAAATGTCTTGCAAAGAAATGGCTTTTAATAATACGATAACCTTCACCACTAAACACATTATTAATATCATCTTGTAGTTTACTAGGTGTAACAAAATTAAAGTCTACCCAGTCTTCACCACAACCCATACCTGGTCCCCAATAACTACCACGATGTCCATTGCCTGCATCTCCGGGTGTTACTGGTCTATGATATTGTGTTCTATCAGGTGTTTCATCAGTTCTGTCGCAGGTCAAGATGGAGCGCATTTGTATGTCAATGCCACTCCATCTACTACCTGGTATACCGCAAAACCAAATATTATTTGTCGTCAAAGTATTTGCCCAAAAAGTTTGTTACGCCATTTAAAACATCGCTTTTGATAGCATCATAATCCAATTTAAGATTAATTTCACTCATATCATCATTAATTAATGCAGTAATGATATCTTCTTTTGTGTCAGGACTATTACGAAGTAACAGTAAATCTTCCTTAGTAAGAACAACAGTGTCCCCACCAAGCATATAGATATGAACTTCCTGTATATAATCAGCAGGAACTTGGTCCATTGAAACTTGATCAAAAATCAAGTCAAAGGATCTATCTTTGCGTTCAATAGGCAATTTTACAAACCTTTTTGTTATTCAACCTTAGCGGTTGCTTTTTTTGGACCTGGCTTTAAATTAGGTGCTAGGTCGTATGCCTGCTTTTTAAGAGACTTTGCTTCTTGTTCAAAAGTTTTTGCTTGAGCAAGAAGATTTTTTGCTAGGTCTTGTGGATCCATAGCATCTTGTGATTGAGGAACAACATCTTCTACAATAGTAGTTTCATTGATAGTTTCTGTTGTTGTATCTGCTACATCCTTACCTACCATATTACTCTGAGAGTCGTCTGGTTTTACAACTGGTGCTCCACCTGACTGTTCACGAATAATATTATTCAGCTCTGTAAGACCAATGCTTACTGCATTATTGGGTGTCATTTTAACATTATCAGTAGGTGTCTTCAACAAACGCCCTGTCTTGTGTAGTGCCTGGAGCATGTTAGTGCCGTCAGCCATTACAGTTCTCTCTGCATACTCATAAAAGTTTGCACTTGCTTGTGCGCCTGGAGATTCGCTAGCATTGATTACATCATCATGCATCCAATCAGGTAGCGCATCTGTATCAACTACCAAGCATTGGGTTGGATCATCTGGAAGTTCACGAAACACAACCACGCAACGTTTTTGTGTATTAACTATTTGTCCAACATGTTTAATATTTCTACTCATCTTATGACTCCTCTGAAGCTGCCTCTTCTGTAGTAGCGTCTTGTTCGCCCTCTGCTTCAGCTTTTGCTTTCTGTGTTGCTTTTACAAAACCAACTAGTTTATTGAAGCATGCACCTACGTGTCCTGCTTCTGCGGCTTTAAATGCACCACGTTGTGTTGCAAGATCAATGATATTAGCCGCAAGCACGATATCATTAAGTGCTAGAGTTGTTTGCTCAGGTGCTTCTTCTGTAGCATCTTCAACAGTCTCTACCACTTCATTTTCATTTTCTTCACTCATTTATTTTCTCCTAAAATTAGTAAGCTCATTAAATACTATGTTTATTTATGTTCGGTATGTGCGGTATTGCTCAATTTACCTACCATAAGGTTTTGTTTGAATCTTTGAATATCAGCTTCAATTTCAAACCACACTTGATATACCTGCTTGGATCTATCAAGTGTTCTGATGTGATAAAGTCCCGACAAGTCGTCTGTCAATCCACTCCAATCTACATCACTGTTGTCTGTTACAACAACTAACCTGTTTCTCATCATTTGAAAAACAAGATCACTTCCTGCAATAAGTTGCAGGTCTGATTCACTTAGGCTTCCGCCATTCTCTACTAATTTGATATGATTCACGGACACCATCCTTGTCGTGTGCCGCCATCATATGGCCTAGCAAAACCATCTGTAATCAATTGGTTTTGTAACATTGGTGCTGTTACAAGCAATCTTCCATACTTGCCACGTTCACCTGTTGCATAAATTTTACCTTCTTTTTTCATATAATCAGTGGTAATCATTTTTGCTGTTTTAGCCATCATTTTTTCTTTTTCGCATTTACCTTTTAATTCAGGTGTATCAAATCCACGAAATCTTAGAGTTTGTTCTGCAAGTATTTCTGGAGTATTATCAAATTTAATTTTACATGTATCACCGTCATAGCAACCCAACAAGGTTGCTGTGTAGATGACACTTCCTACGATAACTTCTATCATGCCGCTGCTTTCTCATAATGAACAGTTACACCAAAAGGTGCCTGTAAGTTTTTATCATGATTACTATGAATTACAAAACATGTATCACAGTAATCTGGATTACCCCATGAACCCCATGGGTATCCATCTGTAAACATCACCAGTTGATCTGGAAAGATGTCTTCTTGTTCCATATATTGAAACACTACTTCAAATTCAGTTCCACCGCCGCCTACAAGCTCGTATTCAGCCATTGTGCGTCCATCGTCACTTGTAAATGTATCTACACCGTATACCCTTGTATCAAACTGCACAACTGTAATTTTGTAGCTGTTGTATTGATCCATGATACCTTGCACTTCGCTTAGGAAATCACGTAGAATATCTTTTGTAATAGATCCACTTGTATCAAGAGCAATAAACAAATTAAGTTCTTCGTCTTTGTTCATGCCAGGAAAAATAACTTGACCACTACGTTTACTAGGACGCATAAAGGTAAAGTCATTTTTAATAGAACTTTCTAATTGTGTGCGAAGGATATCTCGCCAATCCATTTTAGGAGCAACAAGTTCGTTGATCATTCTTTTCACAGCATCAGGAACACCTTCTCCTGCAGACTGAGCAGCTTGGATTGTAGCTTGTTTAATCTCATCAGCAAGAGCCTTACGCTCTTCTTCGCTCATTGTAACTTCTACACCTTCGCCTTCACCTTCACCATCACCACCGTTAGGATCTAGATGAACGTCCATGCCTTTTGCGTCTTTTCTATTTTGTAAAAGATCGTCATAAATCTCATAGCTGTTCCAGCCTTGATATTTCCAATCCAAACAAATCTTACCACCATCTAGTTTATCTTCGCCAATGGGGTCGCCTACATGTTGTTCAACTAATGTCATGTTAATATTATAATCAGCCGCTGCATTATACAGACGAGGTTCACGTTCGCCACGTGCTTGCATATGATCAAATACACAATGTAGCACTTCGTGTCCAACAAGAAAATCTAGCTCATTGTCTGACAAGCTATCTACAAAATTTCTATTAAAAAGAAACCTACGACCATCTGTTGCGGCTGTAGGAATATTCTCGCTTGCATCTTCTAAACGTAGCCGTGTTGCTAATTGTCCAAAGAAAGGCTTGTTAAGAAGCAGTCTTACACGACTTTGTGTAATACGTTCTTCTGCGGTCTTTGTTAACATGAAAGTCTCCTAACTTATCATTATAGTATATAATAACACATACGTATTTAATGTCAACCACTAAATGCAATTTTGAATATCATTGCATCTTCTGGTCTTCTAAAATGGACTTTTACTATCCTTGTATCATCTTGTAATAATACTTTTTCTATATGAAAGTCTTGATGATACAAATTTGTTCTACACCATTTTTTTGCATCTTCTATTCTACCTTTAAACACTACTGGCGTTCCGTTAGGTGCCCATTTACGTTTAAAATCTGCAACATCTGCTGGTGTCCAATCCTTACAATCTAATCCATAAAATCTAATGTTAGTCCGTTCTCTAGGTGAATAAAGGGAGAGATCAATGCTCTCCCCTTCACGTAGTTTAGGAGTCAAGAACGAGCTTACCATAACGCTGGAAATACTCTTCAAAACGCTCAACTTTATCTTGCTTAGGCATGAGCTTGTATTGTTGCATTGCAACACGTGATGCCATGATAACCATTTCAGTTTCAAAGTTATCCATCATAAAGCTGATCATGTTTGAATAGCTTTTGTGATACTTGGCCATTTCTTTAGAATCAGCACCAGCTTTTTCACCAGCAATATAACGATCACGCAACTCATAACACAGGCTAGTAGCAAGAGCATAACAAGCAGACACTTCAGTGTTGTCTACACGCTTTACCTTAGCATCAAGCACATCTTCAGGAACAGGAAGGTCACCTGCTATCTTTTTGTGTGCCATAAACTTTACCGCAATACCTTCGCCAACACAACCTGCAACAAGATCAGTCATCATGCTATCTGAAAGATCTTCTTCATCATCTTCTAGAAGCTCACTTGTAAATGTCCAAGCTCGAGGAGTAGCAAAACCACGTGAGCTAGACGCTGGATCAAAGTTATAAAGATCACCTTTTGCAAAGCTCAAGTAACCAACAATATTAGCATCGATGTTGTTCTCAGGTTGAACAGCCCAGTTCAACCAATCTTGGAAATCAACACGCAATTCAAAATGCACAAAACGATTCTCAAGTGGCTTAGGCATACGATATGTAACGCCTTTGTCTGTTTCACGGTTACCCGCTGCAATAATAACAACATTTTTAGGAAGGAAGTATTGTCCAATTCGACGATTCAAAATCAACTGATACGCCGCGGCTTGAACACTTGGTGCCGCACTATTAAGTTCATCCATGAAAAGGATAATTGTATCATACTGTTCTGCCATTTCAGCAGTTGGCAGGTCTGCAGGTGGAAGCCATTGCATTACACCAGTTTCAACATTAGGCACTGGATAGCCTCGCAAATCTGTTGGTTCAAACAATGCAAGACGCATATCAATAACAAGTGTATTACCCATTGCACCGGAATTACCAATTCCTTCTACAAGTTCACTTTTACCAATACCTGGAGGACCCCAAAGGAACACTGGACGCTTCTTTTTAAAAGCTCGTGTAATAAGTTTTTGTGCTTCTGAAATCTTTACTGTGCGGCTTTCACTAATTGCTACTGACATCTATGTCTCCTTTGTTTCAACTTACTCTTATACATTACACGAGTTTAACAATAGTGTCAACCGATATTTCTTACTTTTTTTAATTTTTATTAAATTTTTTATAAAGAGCAGTCAAGTCTAAAGGAGTATTTGCTTCTTCTTTAATAGTTTTTTTCTTTTTTATTTTTACAGTGTATGCACCTTTGTTAGGATCTAAACGTTCACAATGCTCTGTAAATTGATTGTTATGCACCCATGCAACAAGCTCGTTACCAATTTGTCCATGCCCTGTAATTACTACTGTTTTCTTTTGCCCTTTGTAGTAGCATTGTTCAACATGTTCATTAAAAACTTTCCATGCATTGTGTATAGTATATCCGTGTAAATCTAAACTCATAACTTCATTACAAATTCCATTCCGCTAAAGTTAGCAACATATACTCCAGGTTTAATACGCTTAAACATAAGAGGAATTGTTTGTAAACTAGCACGAATAGTATCGCCTCTTCTTTCAATAAATTCTACTTCAAGTTCTTCATCTCTGTCGGTGCACCAAACTTTTATTTTATCAGGAATTATTTCTTGTCCCCATGCCTTGTTTATTTCTCTGTTTGCCATAGTATTTCCTCGTTAAATTTATTTCTTCTACTTTCTATAGATTGTAATATTTGATGTAAAAATATTTCATTTTGTTTTTTATTTAAATGATTATGTATTTTATCTTGCACACTCATTCTATGTTCAGGGTGTTGTCCGCATTTATATGAAAGTGTTCCTTTTACATATACAAATGTTTGATCATCCTGCAACATATTATCTTCAAATATTTGAGTGTTCTCAATTATTTTATCCACATGTTCGATATGTGTATCAAATACAAATTCATGTGTTTTAAAAAATGTGTCGTAATACACTACAAAATTAGGCAGGTCTTTTAACATCTTTGCATGTAACAATCTTTGTTTGTATAAATTTTCAGTATCATTTTGTAGGTATTCATGATACTTATTAAAAAAGTCTGGATCGGATTTTATTTTTTGTATGTCATCACTAGAGTCTGTTTCTTCATTTTTTGCCTTTACAAATTTGCCTAGTTGTTTGGCGGCATGTGTCATATATGTTGATTGCATTGGAATATTTTTAAAAACATTTAAAAGATTCATTCTCCATAAAGATGTAGCAAAAAATAATATTATATCATCTTCGCTGTATTCTTTGCTTTG
>MDSZ01191794.1_pt1 | contig 18771 bp, 28 predicted proteins | sample 811201 | NCBI WGS metagenome assembly MDSZ01 (sample SAMN05326647, study PRJNA326480) | marine metagenome | isolation source: seawater | place: Indian Ocean: North | collected 2010
AGCCTAGATTGTACATGATTCTCCTTGTTTGGTGGGCTCTCTCGGACTCGAACCGAGGACTACCCCGTTATGAGCGGGGGGCTCTAACCAACTGAGCTAAGAGCCCTTATATGTGCTCCGGCTGCTGGATTCGAACCAGCGACCAGACGGTTAACAGCCGTCTGCTCTACCTACTGAGCTAAGCCGGAATAAGTGGTAGCCCCGGCGGGACTCGAACCCGCAAGCCCATTTCGGGCGACAGATTTTAAGTCTGTTGTGTATGCCAATTCCACCACAGGGCCAAAAACGCCCGAAGGCGCGGGAAATCAATCCCCTTCTTCTACTGTAGCAACATCGTCGCTTGAGTCAACAGAATCTGAAGTATCGGAGACGACATCCGTCTCTTCCACAACATCTACCTGCACATCTTCAACTTCAACATCACCAGTAGTGACAACACCTACATCGTCGGCGTCATCAGTGCTGCAGCCAAAGGCTAACAGCGTCATCATCAGCACCAAGGCTGAAAATAAAAACTTCATAATATACTCCTTTTTTATGAAACTTTCAACTCGTATTTGTATGGTTCTCTCAGTTGCTCACAAGAAACCCAGTGTGCTTGAGGTTCGCCAGTCCACAGCACTTTACAATACTGTACACCATAACGTCTTTTCGTCTCGACCACAACTCCGGGAGATGCCCCCCTGCGTGAGAAGACTAACTCCCCTGCTTTAAACATTTTATTCCTCTTGTAAGAGCGTTTGAATTTTATTACGAATCTTGTCTATCATCTGAAGACGGGAATCAACAGTTCCAGAGTCAAAGTCAATTGCCTGCCTTAAAAGATATAGTTCTTTTAAAACTTCATTTATTGCGTTATGTCTCTTGTCAGGCACATAAACACGCATGTTGCTTCTCCTTAAAATTAAATATCGATAATGATGATTTTTCGATCATCTTTATCTTCTTCCTTCTCTTTCTGCTTCTTTGCCCACTCTTCATAAAGACGGTAGTCCTCTTCAGAGGGTTTCGGAATCTCTAGATAAGGCTGCTGCTCAGTCATCTTCCTTGTCCCCTATAGGGTTTGTTGTGACGGCGAGCTTTAGACGGCGGCGTGCCCTCTCTGAACCCCTGTGCAAACTTTTCTCCACCAGATTTTGGCCTCTTAGTAAACTTGCCAGATCCTTGAGCGGTCTTTTTCTTATCATAGTGACTTTTTTTATTGTTAGCTTTAGCCATTTAATTTCTCCATATCTACGACTCTATCAAACATGAGTATTCCATTTAAATGATCAATTTCGTGCTGGACGCATACACACTCTAAAGCGTTTTTTTCAAATGAAAAAACCAACTCCGATTTATGATTATCCGCCCTAACGACGATGTCTGTCCATCTTTCCGTTAGAACATAGTCACCAGGAAAGGAGAGACAAGCTTCTTGAAAAAGACTTTTACCAAACTTTCCAACTATTTTAGGATTAACTAAAACTATAGGCTTGATTACCTTTATTACACAAACTTGAGCGTTAACGCCTACTTGATTAGCGGCTAGCCCCACGGCACCTTTTTCTTGACTTAAAAGCTCTAGTAACCTGTCACCTAAGTATACACCCTCTATAACTCTTTCGCAAGGTTTGCAGGGTTTATTTAGCTTGTCTCTGTCTCCAACATACTTCAAGTGGTCGTCTCCCTTCATTAGTAACTAGAGACAGTGCAAGGGAAAGGGAACGATATGTTCCCTTTCCCAAAAAAGCTAAGTGATCTCAATATTAAGTGGCTTGGCCTCTGGTTTGGTAGGTAAGTTAATCCTAAGCAAACCGTCTTGGTAACTAGCTTTTGCCAATGCCAAATCTAAGTTTCTGTCATAATTAACAAAAGTCTTATGAAAAGCGCGTCGAGCAATTCTTCGCGATTTAAAACTCTTCTCCTCTTCATCTCCGTGAGAATCAGCGCTGATATGAATCTCCCCCTTTTCAGGGATGATATCAACATGTAGATTTTCTTTTTGAAATCCAGCAAGAGCGAATTCCATAACGGTTGTACCGTCTTCACTCTTATAAATGTCAGCGACAGGATACCCCTGTGTGGTGCGATTCATTAAAGCTGGGATGTCCAACATAGAATCAAAGATATCGTCAAAGACGCCTCTGCCCAAAAGAGTTGGGCGGTATGTCGTTAAAGTAGTCATAACAATTTTCTCCTATTATAGCAAGTTATGTTTGATGGCCATAAAGCACCATCTACACAAAAAATAAGCACTACCCTTTTCAAATCAAGGTTTATTTCCAAAATAATTGTATCGCTATTATTAAGCTAGCAAAAAACAAACAAGTCATTGTTTTTGCAGTAAAAATGCTCTCTTTCATTAAAACATATGTCATTATTGCAAAGACTGTATTTGATACACCGAAACCGACCAGCTTTGTTGACCAAAGCTCGCCCGTCTCTGTAAATATATGTTTAGTCGCATACCAAAAACATATGCCTACTGGTATTGCAAAAACAAAACTTGAAAATATTGGTTTATCCTTCCACCAATCCCATACAAATTGACTATTGAAGTGGAACCAGGCCAATATGTTCCCTATAGCTAGTAGCAGTATTCCTATTTTCATATTTTTAGTGCAGGCTTATTGAGTATGATAGACTGTTTAGCTCTTTCGACGCCTGAAGACGAGCAATCAACAAACTTGTTAGAGTCTCTATCGTTTTTTTAGATACGATTACCTCTTTTTGATCTTCGTCTTTAAAAGCTATGTCTGACAAATCCCTTCTTAAAGTAAACAATATAACACTGTTCAACCATATCAACTCGCACATTAATGCAAATGGGTGAGAAGCTCTAAGATTCTTTCCTGCTTCTAACTCATCTTTTAAGAGGTCGGAAAGTATATCAATATTTTCGTTGCTCTCTTCGCTAATCTCTATCAAGTCTTGAGTGTATATGGTGTGCAATTTTTATCCTAGCTAGCGTGTTCAACCAAATCGCTGTATCCGCCGATAAAGTTAATTTTCTTATCATCATCAATTTGAAATATCATAGGAACCGTTGGCCAATCATAAGCGTCTTTTATTTCCGTTAAGACGCTTTCTTGGTCTGGCTCGAAAGAAACAATTTTAAAATTTTGATCTTTCTCCTCCAACAGTTGTCTCGCTTTTACACAATACGGGCACTCTTCCTTCATAAAAAGTACATATCTCATTTATTTCTCCAACATATCAGACATGTGTTGGTGTGGCGCGCCTAAGACATTGTGATAGACAACACCGTTGACTCCAGATGCAATAGTAAGCTTTGTAAACTTAGCTTTAGGCGAAAGCTCATTAATAATCGGCGTTCTCTTGTGAATTTCGCTAAGTGAATTATTTTCGATCATGCTTACCACAAACTTAGGATTAACAAAGAACTCTCTTACTGAGTACGTTGAATCTACTTTCTTTGTTTCTGAATTGTAATTTCCTGCGCTCTGCACTACTTCTGTTAACTTAATCATTTTTTACTCCATATGTTTTGTCTTTTTCTACCAACCATCTTTTACCATGGTACAGTATTTCATAAGTTTTTTCATTTACTTCTGTAACTAATAAATTAGTTGGGCTAGCCAACTTCATATAGTTGCTAACGTTGCCTTGTCTATCTAAAGTGTGAAGCAGAGTCTCTGAAGGCACATATATTAACTCACCCTTCTTCATCTTCGACACCCTCATGAAACTCTGGCACATCTGATAATTGTTGTTCTACCTGTGCGTTTGCATATCCAACTGATATATTTATACAATCTTCTAGCTTGCTAATGACCAAATCTAGCTTTTCTTTAATTCTCTCTACTTCATCTGAACTGCTCTTAAGATCTGCAATATTAAATTTAAAATTTTCACAAGAGGAAATTTCTTGTTTGCACTCTTTTACTAATTGAAAAATAAACTCTGGGACGTCCTCATAGAGAACTGTGTGTGTAACTTTTACTTTCATTTTACTCCTCGATAATCGCATTGTTTGTGGTTATCAGAGTGCCTGCCGCTGAAATTGAATTCTGTACTGCGACGCGCGTCACTTTCGCTGGGTCTATGACTCCCACCTCAAAGAGGTCAACAAGTTCTGATTTTTTAAAGTCCCAGCCCAAGTCTTCAGATTCTAATACACGGTGAATTATTAAATCTGAACTCTCTGCACAATTCTGTGCCATCTGTCTAATTGGAGCTTCAAGAGATTTTCTAATTATCTCAACGCCAATCTGTTGGTCCTCTTCATCTAGTTGGAGATCGAAGCTCTTGCAACGGATGAGTGTGGTGCCGCCGCCTGGGACAACTCCCTCTTCCTGAGCCGCCTTGACTGCCTCTAAAGCATCCTCAATCCTATGCTTTCTTTCAATCATTTCGATCTCTGTTGCGCCGCCAACTCTTATAACTGCGACGCCAGAGGCTAGCCTAGTTATTCTCGCTTGAATGGTGCTGCACTCTTGCATGTCCTCTGTTTGTTTTATTTCGCTTTTTAAGGCATCTATCCTTTTTTCTATCCTCTCATAGTCTGCAGCCCCGCCCATGAATACAGTGTGGTTTTTCAATACCTCAACTTTCTTAGCTAATCCAAAATCAGCTAGCTTTATGCTGTCTAGCGACACTCCAGATGCCCTGCTAAAAAATCTTGCACCGGTGCTTAAGCACAGATCTTCTAAGATTCTAGTTCGAAGCTCCCCATACTCTGGCGCTTTGACAGCAGCGACCTTCATAGAGCCACGAACTGTATTCATTATAAGCGCTGCTAAAGCCTGACCTTCACATTGTTCAGCAACAATTATTAAGGGCTTGTTCTCTCTAGCTGCTAGCTCTAGAACAGGTAATATTTTTTGTACTGAATCTATTTTGTAGTCAGTGACTAATATGAGCACGTCTTCATACTCAATAGAATTTTTTCTTTCGTTAGTTATAAACGTCTGCGAGAAGTATCCAGAATTAAATCTAAATCCCTCAACCAGATCTAGGCTCGTCTCTGGTGTGTTACCATCTTCTATAAGGATGGAGCCCTCGTGGCCAACCTTGTCAACAGCCGTTGCAATCAATTTACCAATTTTTACATCGTTGTTCGCAGAAACAGTTGCGATGCTCTCCACATCCTGCAGTGATTGAACCGGCGTGGCTATCTTTTTTATTTCAGATACAACTTCTTTCATGGCTTTGTCCATACCCCTTTTTAGTTCCACGGGTGATGAACCAGCCATTAAATACTTTTGGCTTCTCTTCACTATCTCTCTTGCCAACACTGTTGATGTTGTGGTGCCGTCGCCTGCTTCAATATTGGTTTGTGATGCAACCTGTTTTAATATTTGGGCCGCGGCGTTTTCAACAGGATCTTCTAGGTCGACAAACTTGGCGACGGTGACCCCATCCTTGGTAACGATTGGCCTCTTGCCCTTCTGCTTGATGATAACATTTCTTCCTTTTGGACCTAGCGTGACGGCTACGTTATCAGCTAGCTTATTAACGCCAGTAAGAATTTTGTTTTGTAGTTCTAGGTCGCTACAATATACCTTTGTCATGAATACCTCTTCAAAAGAATAATAACATTATATATTAAGTCAAATATTAATTTAAATTAATTTAAACTTCATCTGGAGTTACCTTCTCCACAACTTTGCTTGTGGCGTCAGAAAGCTGCTTTGCATCATTGATTGCCTGCACTCCCCTCTCTTTTCTATTAGCATCGCCTGCTCCTAGCAGGTATGCGTTGACATTATTGGTGAACTCTTGAAGGTTACTGTAAACAGGATTAATAACTTCTTGCAGAATCTTAGCGTATTTAAGCCATACAGATTTCATGGTTTCTTCGCCAATCATCAGAGTGCCAATGGTTCTAAAGTTTTGTATTTTTTTCTCTACTTGATTTTTTGTCAAAACAAACTGTCTTGATTTTTGGTAACCTGGCGTGTCCTCAAGAGCAGCAAAGATTTGAGCCTCATCTCCACTCTCAATTGCGGCGACGACCGCGTTGAACTGTCGACCAGTTCCAAAAAGATACTTAGCTTTGGTGCTTCCCTGAAAACGTTCTTCCGAATAACTAACAGTAAACGGACGCAGCTCATCTAAGGCAACAGGATCTATTTGTTGTATTTCCTCTGCTGTGAAAACGTATCTACGGCCGACTGGCTTGGAGGTCTTTACTTTAAAGACCTGATCGCCATACTTTTCTAGCGCATTTGATAAAGCCCTAGATGTCCTCGCCACTACCGTGTTTTGTTTAATTTTTGCGAAAGGCCTAAAGAAAATATCTAAGAAGTTGTCGAGTTTAATCTCAAACTCTCCGAATTCTAAACCTTGCGTGCCATCTATTCTTCTAGCATCTAAATAAATAACATGATCGATACTTTTAAAGTGATTGACTAAGTTCTGAAAAGATCCTTTAACAGCAGTATTAGGTCCAAGAAGCTTCAAAGAATAGTGTCTATCACCTAGAACCACGTCTGTAATTGGTTTTCCAGACGCATCCATACCTTCAATTTCTTCTGGGCTCGTAATTTGTACTGACTTGCCTCCAAATAAACCTGCTAGAAAACCCTCAAAAATAAAGCCGCCAGCAGATTCAGTAAAATCTCTTAAGATAACCGATAAGATTTCGCAAACCATCATTGTTGACAACAACTCAGATATGTTTGCGGCTGGCGTTGCATCGCTCAGCACGTTGTTTAAACTGGCTAACTTTTGTTCCAAAGTAGCGCCCTGAATTCTTTTTGTAAAAGACTCAATAATCGCTCTGTCTGTATTACCTTGTCGGCCCCAGGCCTCTGAAATTCGTATTGTAGGTAATGAAATACTAATGTCTTCATCAGGCGTGACTGTGCCTTGATCAAGATTAATCTTTTCGTTTAACGCTTGATCAATCATTTCAAAAATCAGACCTAAGCTAACATTCTCTTTAAAATAATTCTCTTTTACATACTCTAATTCTTCTTTATTCATAAAAACACCTCTATATAATTAGAAAATTATATCTGCAATACCCAAATTAACTGCTTCTTCTGCATTTAAATATACGTTTGTTTTTTTGTTCATTAATTTTCTAACATAGCTTTCGCTCATGCTCGTTTCTTCTACTAAAGCTTGAACGTACATTTTTTGAATCGCTTTAGTTTCTTTAAATTCATTCTCAACATCAGCTAGATAACCGTGTTGACCTGCGACGACTCCGTGAATCATAACTCTGCAATATTTACCAATTCGCCTTTGACCTTTGGTGCCAGATGCTAGTAACAATACGCCGGCGGACATGACCTTGCCCAATCCTTTAGTGTGGATAGGGGTTGTGTCTCTAAGTTCGCGAATCGTATCATAAACGGAAAACATGTCTGCTGCCAATCCGCCATGGCTAGATATTACAAAGTCAATTGGCAGATGTGTCATGACTAATTCTGAATTCTCGTCTTCAGGGTCTTCAGGCTGCAGCGCTTGGCCGGTAAGATGTAGCGCCTGAAGGCCGTATACAGCCTCTGAGCATTTCTCTTCGTTAATGTCTCCATATATACCCGTTAGCCGCAACTCTGGCTTAGGCGGCTCGCCCATCATAACTGATAAAAAGTCCTCAGACTTAACTTCTTGTCCCTCCTCAGCTTTTTGTTCTTCGGAGAAATATTTCTTATTAATTTTCATTTTCTGCTCCCTGCTGAATTTTTAATAAAAGTTTCATGGCATCCTCCCAATCGTTAACGGATACTTCTTTCCAGATGGGGTCTGGAATGGCGCTTCTTAGTGAAAAAAGCACCATCTTTTGCCAATGTTCAAACACTGCCTGCACTCCAGGCTGATCTATTGCGTCAACAGATCCTATAAATTTTTTGCAAGTTTCTTCTGTCATTTTTAATATAATCAAGCAATTAACAAAAGTCAACTTATAAAACAATGATTTTGTCCAGACTCCAAAAAGTCTAATTCCAATTGAATGTGCTAGTACTCCACATAGAAACATAAACAAAGCTTCTTGTAATGACACATTTTCCTCCCTTTTAAAAAAAAAGGCAGGCCTATTGGCCTGCCTTAGCGCACTTTATAAGACATTTATTATTTTACAACATATTTCTTCTTTCTGTCAAGAGGCGAACTCTTCTTGCGACGCGGCGCGCGACTTCGTTCATCATCTCCTCGTCGACCTTCTCATCGTCAACAACTTCAACTTCCATGAGGCCCTCTTCATACATGCCCTCATGTACATCATCATCGTCCTCACCCTCATACATGACCTCATGTACATCATCATCGTCTTCACCCTCATACACGGCCTCTTCCATAGGCTCGTCACCCATAGGATCATCCATGGGCCCTTCCATGTCCTCTTCGCCTCCAGCGCCTTCTTCGCCCTCGCGCTCTTGAGAGATCATGTCTGCGGCTGCGGGATCTTTGCTCGCGCGGCGAACAAAGTCTTTTACACTATCGACTAAATCAGAAACTGCATCTAGCACTTCATCTCCAGCCTCTTCATCCCCGCCGGGGACCATCTCGTCTTCGCCACCGAGGTCCATTTCCATGTCCATTTCTTCGCCGCCCTCTTCAGGCGCGTCCATCTCTTCCTGCTCGTTGAGCCTTCCAACGAATCCATCTGATAGCGATCCAATATTCGCGAACTTCATCATTCTTCGAATTTGTGATTCTTCTAAAAGCTTCTTTTTCATGTTGTGTCTCCTAAAAATGCTCTTGGCATACACTTTAAATAGAAGTTTATTTAAATAAACGACTTTTTTTATTCGAACAAACCACTAATTTTATCTAATGTCTGATCCTGTATTTGTTTTACCCTGACATAGCTCATGCCTAGCCTGTCTGCCGCTTGGCGAAGAGTCATCGAGCCATTAATATTGATAGCCTCGAAGATGCAGTTCATTTCTTGTTCGTAGTCTATCCAATGACGGCAGTCGCTTACGGGACATGCTACGTCTAATTTCTTGCAAGTTTCTAAACACTTTTTCATATTTGTGTCTCCATTTCTATGATGTCGAATATACTCTCTACTTCTTCTGTGTCTAAACCAAACTTTTGTATAGTTTTTCGAGCTGCGTCCTGAGCTTGATTAATCTTTTTTCTTTTTTGCTGACCTTGTAGTTTATATCTCTGCTTGCATTTATCTAAAAAAGAACATATCATTTCGTCATTCTCTATATAGCCTGTAACCATCATCCTAAAAAATTGAGACTGTGAAATTTCATCATGCATACATCTTATCTTTAACTTTGTCTGTCTGTCTTCAGAATCATAAAACATTATCTTTTTTCTTTCTTTGGGAGTCGGGATGGTCGGATCCTTCATTTGTTTCTCCAAAGGATATGAGTGTTGCTTTCTAGTTGCGCAGCGCTTGATTGTCGTATGAAAGATGCTTTACCTCGAAGTTCTTCCAGGCTTCGTGCGCCTGAATAAGACAAGCCACTGCGAATGCCACCAGCAATATCTTCAAGGATGTTTTTAACACTACCCCGATACGGAACGGTGGTAGAGACGCCCTCTGGAGTGGAACTTTTACCCCTCCACGATTTTTGCGCTGCTGTCGACGCCATTCCTCGATATACTTTGTATTTTTTTTGTTCTTTACCAACGAACGTCTCTCCAGGCGTTTCCTTCGTCCCGGCGAGCATGGAGCCCACCATAACAAAGTCTGCGCCTGCTGCGAGAGCCTTAACCATGTCGCCCGTAGTCTTCATACCACCATCTGCAATAATTTTAACATCATAAGTAGTACGAGAACATTCTAAAATACTTTGAAAAGTTGGCATACCGTGACCAGACACCATTCTTGTAGAACATATCGAGCCGCCGCCGATGCCAACACGAATCGAGTCAGCGCCCCACGAGGCTAGATCGTCAAATGCTTCCAAAGTCGCCACGTTGCCGGCCATGATATGCACATCATCACCGAATTCCAATCTTAAGTTAGTGAGCGCCTTTTTCATTAGCGTGTGGTGGCCGTGAGCCACATCGACGCATATAACTCGTGTGCCAGCTTCGCGAAGAGCTTGTGCTCGGAACAAGTAATCTCCCGTGGCGCCAATTGCGCCTGCAACAAATTGGCCGGCGCCGTTCATGGACGACTTTTTAATTAAATCTGCTTGCTCTTGAATTGTGTTATACCGGTGAATCACACCCAGTCCGCCGGCGGTATGCATCGCAACTGCCATTGAATCTTCGGTCACCGTATCCATTGGACTTGAAATAACAGGTAGGCTTAAATTAATATCACGAGATAGTTTGTTAGATGTGTCAACTTGAGTTCGACTTTCAATGTCACTATGCTGTGGCACTAATAACACATCATCGAAAGAGTATGTTTGTTTAAAATCCATTTGGCAACCACTCCTCACCCTGCACTAATTTTGCGATACTGTCGTTCTTTTTTGGGTGTCGGTCTCGTATGTCCAACTCTGCGACACTGAGGTGGCTAGGCGCACAGACTCCGCGCATTTTGTTTGGTGCATCTGTACTTCCTAGTGCGCCGTCTTGCCGATTAGACATTGAAATTTCTTCAGTATAAAGATCTCCACCTTCAACCAATCGTGGGCGAAAATGAACCACGGGGACCAACACTAGCTGGGCTATTTTATCGCCGCAATTAACATACTGTACATCTGTACCGATATTGTGTAAATCAATAAATACCTCGCCGTCATACCCGCTGTCAACTACATGAGCGCCAACAACCAGTGATCGTTTCGCGCCCATGCTAGATCGATTGCAAACCTGTAGCATATAGCCATGGGGGACGCCAAAAGTTAGGCCGGTTGGGAGAAGGTGGTTCTCGCCAGGTTTTAAAGTAATTGCAGAAACATTTGGATCCTTTGGGCAATAGTAAACATCCAAGCCTGCGTCGCTTGGATTAGCCCTGCTCGGAGCTTTGCTGCCCGGTCTCATTTTGTACTCTAAGATCATTTTGTATCTCCTGTATAAGTTTGTTTGTCTTATCCCAGCAATCTGGGCAGTATAATCTTACTACTTTTTCTTTTTCTCTTACAACAACATTCCACGTCATCGCATGTTCTTTACAATTTTTATCAAAAGTTTTTTGACAGGCAGCGCATTCATCATCAAGCATATCAAACATCATGAGCTTTTTTGCCATTTTCTTTTCTGCTTTCTTGTGTTTTTTTATGGCATTACGTGCCATTTTTCTTTTCAAACTTCCCATGTTCTATCCCAATAATTTAAACGTATGTCTGATGGATCTGGTGCTAAACCCCCAGTCCTCGCTGTGGTCTAGCTTGGCTGCATAAGGACGATTAATGTGTATCTCATCGCCATCTCGTATGCCCCAGCACTTAATAGATGTTGAAGCTGAGGAGTCGTCGATAACTTTTACAATCCAGTATGGTTTTCCATTTTTTGTTACTTTGGGTATAATCTCTCTTGGGATAAACCATGCTACGCCAAGATCCTTATCCCAAGAGCCAATTGAGGGGACCATGTATCTCTGAATAGACTCCCTAATTGCCTTTGTCATCACCAAATCAAATGGAAAAATACCTGTCAGAGACGAAACATGTTCAATCTTCTCTTCTATAGAAAAGTCTTGTTCTGTTGCATGTTCCTTGATTTTTTCTGCCAGCTTTTTAGCTGAAGTTGGCTTATCTTGCACACAAGACATCCAAAAATGTTTGCAACCATTAAACCTTTCATCAATTAAACTGTCTAATGCGCCTGAGCGACAAAGCACATCTAGAGATTTTTTATTAAGCTTTGAACTCTGCTCAAACAAAAGTTGATCGACTGTGGTATAAGGACGGTTTTTAATAATCTGTTGTACGGCTTTGTCGCCTAGGCCCTTAATAGAACTAAATGGTTGAATTAAAGTTTTTCCATCTTCAGCGATCTCCCATTGTGCAGTAGAGGTGTTAATATTAATATTCTTAATACGGAACCCGTGCTTTTGTGCGAGGCTAATAGCTGCCTCTTTACGAGATTCTGGCTCCTTGTCCAGAAAAGCAGCAATCCAGCATTCTGGATAATAGTTTAAGAGCCAAGCACACTGAAAAGAAAGGATACTGTAAGCAACAGCATGAGACTTATTAAAGCCATACCCACTAAAATATTCAAAATTTCGCCAGAGGCCCTCGGCGGACTCTCGATCGACTGACTTATCAGCACAGCCTTCAATAAATCTTGCTCTGATACTCTCTTTTTCTTCAGCACCTTTATCTGTTCCTTTTTTAGTTAGAAGCTTGCGAAGTTTGTTGCCTTCTTCTAGAGATATGTTTTTACCAAGCTTGTGTGCCAACAAGGCAATTTGCTCTTGAAAGATCATAAAGCCCGCTGTTTCTTTTGTTACTTCTTCAACGACGTCGTTAAGGTACACTATGTCTTGTTCTTTCTTTGCTTTGACATACGACTTGTCGACGCCGGCGCTTAGTGGGCCCGGACGATAAATCGACGTAATTGCTGAAATATCAATAATATCTTTGGGCTTTACTCTACGCGCTAGCCTTTGCGCGCCGGCATTAGTAAACTGGAATACGCCTACAAATTTCCCCTTATGAAAGATGTTTTTATAAACCTTTTGATCATCTAGATCGATTTTATCGGGGTGTAGCTTTTCGTCATAGTATCGCTTGATGTCTTGAAATGTTGGGTTGTCAACACCATGGTGGCGTTTAAGCACGTGGCCTACTGCAGACTGAATCATCTCTAATGTCGACAGACCCAAAATATCAAACTTAATAAAGCCTAGCGGCTCAAGATGTCGTACGTTCATGCCCTCAGACCATGGAGTCTGCACTACACCGCCAGAACAAATTAAAGGCATGTACTTATCTAAGTCTTCGCCAATAACTACGCCTCCAGCGTGTCGACTAGTCGACCTAACTTGACCGACAAGAGCCTCGACATGTGTCTTGATGTGTGGGTATTTCTTTAGAAACTTGTTCAGCGATTCTGAATACTCCATGACTTCTTCAAAAGTCGGCACATAAACACCAGCACGGATGCCGTGTTTGGCTTTGGCCTTCGGCGTAGCTTCCTTAACCATGCGGCTAGTCACCGGATTAACCTCAGTGAATGGCACCTTGTAAAATTTACTAATATCTTTAATAAGCGAGCGAAGCTGCAAAGTGTTGAAATTAGAAATGGGCACAACAGTTGTCTCTCCCCATTCTTTCGCTAGGATCTCCTTAAGGCCAAAAGCATCACTTACATCATAATCAATATCTGGATAGTCTTTAGCGTCAGACCTCAAGAACCTGCTGAATAGCAGCCCGTATTTGATTGGGTCGACTTGTGTGATTCCCAAAACATAAGACACGAGCGAGCCGGCGGCAGAACCGCGACCGGGGCCAGCGAGCATGTGATTGCCAGCCGTATCTGATATTGCCTTCATGGTGAGGAAATATTTGCTGAACCCTCGATTGTTGATAACAGTGAGTTCGTGCTTGAGACGGTCAATGTATTCTTGGTTGTCAGCGAATCCCATCTTTCTGAGGCCAGCGATAGATTCTTTGACTAGAGTTTGTTCTCCAGTCTCGCCATCTGGAATTACAAAACCCGGCAGGCGAACTGTGTCATCTGGCATGAAGTCTTCAATTCTTTCGTTGGCAATCCAGTGAGTCTTGACTAGTGAATCATATATAACATCATCATCGTAGTCTACGCCGCACTCCTCTGAGTACTTCTTGTAGGAAGCCCACATTTGATCGCCGTTTTTAGGATAAAGCTCCATGCCCATTTCATCGATATCGATGGGAAGCTCAGACTTCATATATTCTGGTACTTTTGATTTACCAAGCCAGCCTAGTCGTTTATAAAGCTCACGATCCTTCCATGCTTCAGAACTGGGATAGTGAGAATCAGCAGTAGAAATAAGTTCGATACCGAACTCTTCATGCATCTTGATGACGTATTTGTTTAGCTCGTGTTGCTCGGGTACGTTATTCCACTGCAACTCTCCATACCAGCGATCTCCGAGACATTCAATCATTTTTCGTGTGGTCGTTCGCATGGCCTCCAAGACAGCTTCTTCACCTTCTTCGCGATTGTTCCAATAGTCTTTTGCGTATACTCCACCAAGGCAAGCAGAAGAAGCGATAACACCCTCACCGTGCTCTTTCAAAAGCTTGTAATCTAGACGAGGCTTGCGATAAAAGTTATCACCCTGGTGGGAGTCCGACACCATCTTAAAGATATTGTTTAAGCCTGTCTGATTCATGGCAACCAGTACGAGGTGACCACTAGAATTAATTACGCTCTTGGATTTGCTCTTTGAGGCGCCTTCGTCTTCAACCTCAACCTTATCCGTATCGTTGATAACCTTCCTTGCCTGCTTCTTGTCTTCTTTAATTCGGTCGTACTCTGCCTTCCACTCTTCAATAGATGCGACAAAATATGCCTCGACGCCAAAGATTGGTTTAAAGTCCCTACCTTCAGATTTCATCTTTTTAGCATGCAGCACCTGATAAGACATGCCGTTCATATTGCCATGATCAGTTAAGGCAAGCGCGCTCATACCATTTTCATATGCGAAGTCCATATGATCTTGTGGATATCCAAAGCCATCAAAGACAGAGCCGGCAACACTGTGTGCATGAAGGCCTACAAATGGAATATTACTTTTTTGACGCATCGCTTTCTCCTTTTAATTCGCCATAACAATGTAGTGATACAATAGTGAAAGTAAACTAAAGTGTTTCAGAATTCTTGTCTGTTAAGTATCGTATGGTGCACTCTAAATTTAGCTCTTTGGGTATGGGCACGAAAGGTAATAAAGCATGCGTCACAAAGGACATGCTGGTCACAAACAATCTAAAGCTGATCAAGAAAGCGAATTTAAAGTGACACAAATAGCCACTATGGCCATTATCTTTTGGGTGGCTCGTAAAAGGGTTGTACATCATCTAGACCTGTCTCATTCCACTCAGAATATCTGAGTATTGTAGGTTTTTTTATCTCTTTATAAATAGAGAGAAATTGACAATATTGCTGCCAACAATCAATAGCCATGTAATCTTCTGCTTCAATTTTTTTAAAATTAGAAAAATCTAGATTTTTAAAAACAGTTTGTAAATTATAATTCTTATAAGAATATCTTTCTTCTAGTGGCAAGCGCGAGGATCTATCCTCGTTCCATAGCCCAGAAGAAGTAGAAATTGATTCTGAGACTAGCTGACTTATATGATCTAAGCCAATTGACATGCCTAAATAACAGTTATTGGCTATTGTTTTATTATCGTGCTGCAGCACCACATCTTCGCTAGAGATTGTTTTTCTGTTTGGCCTGACAACTCTAGGGTTATAATATCCGTAGGGCCAAGAAATATAAAATCTTTTTGGTGCGAGGTGTACGCTAAGGCTTTTTAAAATGTTGTGCGATACCTGTGCGCCATGTATTGCAGACCACGCTAAGTTATCTCTTTTGTTTATATCTTTAATCGCCACCGGAACGTAATATATTCGAATTGGCTTTCTAACATCAGTTTTATTTGTTTCAAAATGACGATAGGAGTATACAGGATCTTGTATTTTCTCCCCTAGCTGATATCTAATCAGAGGTGCAACTTCGTCTCCACAAACTACCCAAATAGTGTCGCAGCCGGCATATGCACATTCAGCTACAGATCTCTCAACTGCAAGATAGTTTGGACCTATAGGCATTAAAGAGGCATGCCATGGCATGTTAAAGTCCGTCCGTATGCCAGTTACGGGCACAATTCCAGCTAGGTGGCTCTTCATTTGTACACCGGATATATGTCTCTTTTCCAAACAGACATAGCTATATCACCCAAGCCCTTCTTGCTTAGCTCATTAGCAACCTTAAACTTAGCCATAGTATCGCTATAGTCAAACTTTTTTAGCTGCTCCTTTGTTAAAAAAGACTCACATAGTAAATCTAAATACTTTTGATTGCCGTCAAATCGTGTAGACTTAAAAAATATAATTTTATTAACAAATTCATCCTGTGTGACAACATCTTGTATTTCTAAACTGTGCATGCCTTTGCAGTCAAACCAATCGATCACACGATAGTACGCAAGTTCGCGATCCAAGGAGAACCCCTCGACATTTTCGTCATCATAAACATGAAGTTTATCAAACTTGATAACATGCGATCCTTTGCTGGTGATAACCTTTAATTGATCATTATCAGTAAAAACTCTAATTTTTTTTACATTGCTGAAAAAAGGACAAAGACCGCGTTGATATAAGTCATAAGCTTTCTCGGCCCAAATTGAAGCTTCTTGCTGATATGAATGGTAGTGGGGTTTTCTATTTTTTATTAAGATGCATTTGTTGTCGTGAGCGAATCTAACAGCATCCAAATCAGCACCGACAACAACAGTTCCCCATTCATAATCAGCAGCCGCACGCATCTTTGCCTACACAGTAGTTGCTCTCTAAGCGGTCTTTTTTAATTTGCCTATGCCACTTCTTTAGGAGCCTGTAGTGCTTTGGGCGCTCGTTGCAGCGGCCACCTGGCTTCTTGTATCTTATGCCTGTGACCCATGCTGCTAGCCAAACTCTTTTTGGTGTCTTGTACTTGCATTGTCTTTTCACCTTAGGAATTTTTTTAACGATGTGGCTCATCCAAGCGATCGCGGCTTCTTCAGCGTTTGTTCTTTGTAGTCCAGGATACATCTTCTCATAAATCGGCCAAAGCTGTAATATTCCAATGGCCATAGGAGTGCGCTTATCTTTGCTAAACTTTCTATCTCCACGAGCATAAGGGTTGAAACCGGACTCCATACATGCAGCTGCCAGAATCATGCCTCTCATCGAAGGAGGAGGGTTGTAGTGTTTTTCTACTCGAATCAACTTCTCGATGATATCCAATGATGGCTCTTTGCTGAATCTACAATTGTACATTGCTTGATATCTTAATTCATCATAAGTAACCGGCTGGTCTTTTACTTTTATAAAAACGTCTGAATCAAATGATGTTACAACATTAATAGCTGATAACTTTTTTGAATCTCCCTGGCCATAACTTACAGGTTTTTGAAAATCGCCCGTTGGCGACATAACTGATAAAGTTGTGAATACAATAATTAAGCTTTTCATCTCATCCTCGTAATAATATTAATTAGTTATCAAAATATCCTACGACATTATTTTCTAATACCACATGATGGGTTTCGCCAAATAGCGCAATCTCCTCGATCATGTGCGATGGCACAACAAGATTCTGTCCTACAAAAACATCTTCTAATTTAGAATTAGAGTTTTTTGCCAGAAGTTTTACCGCAGAGAACGCAGAAATATCCACTTTGTAATCTTCTGGTACCAGCACACCAGAGTCCTTCTTTTCTTCTGTTAAAATCTCTACAACCAAATATCTGTTAACAGGGCTTAGCATGTTAAACTCCTACTATGCCACTTTTAATCTTTTCAAAATAATCAGTGAATTGATTAATGTCGTCGTCTTTCTTTAGCATGCGGTAAGCGCGGACAGCTTGACGAAGCTCATCACCTGTAAGCCAACCATTTTGAACATAATTCTTGCGAAGATCTCTCTTGTGCTCTTTATATGGCTCCATCTCATCTTCAATAGCTTTAAACGCTTTAATAAACTCTACCACAAACTCTTCTTTAGTTGGTTCACTCATTTTTTTCTCCTGTTTGAGTATTAATAGTATAATATCACATTACAAAATGTAAATTAAAATTTATACGATCTCGCATGCGCCGCCGGAACAGGCTAGCTCACCAGTTAGGTTGGTGTCATCTTCAAGCTCGACAACCTTTGTCAGGTCAACACCCTTCAAGGACTGCATCAATACTTGAAATTTCTCAGGGGAACAATCTTCGAAAGGTGCTTGTTTATAGGTGCCGCCATCGGCTGGTAGCACGCTCAGGCCATTGTAACAAGTTCTGTTTTCCCACATCCACTCACCGGCGTCTGTCCACTCATCAGGGCGTATTGATATTGTAGCTGATACATTATGTGTATTTTGGCCACTCTGATGTCCAGGTCGCACCCACTCATCCGTAACTTTTTTTACCCTCTTTAAAAGTTGCAGGGCACTTTCTTGTCGAGTTATTGATCCATCCGGCGCTTTTTGAGGCACTTCAATTACAGCTGTGTCGTGGGGCCTGAAGTATTCATCCTCTACTAATTCTGGATGGTTCAAATAAAGGTACATGTAGATTGATTCATTCTTTCCCACTCTAACTCTTCTGATATAGTAATCATTGTGCCATGCATGAATTCCGGAGCTAGTTCCAAGTGCCAAAGATGTTGTACCGGCGGGTTTTACACATGTTGTTCTTGCGGCTGGCTTAATACCAATTTCTTTAGCAACCCTTCTGTTCTCTTTCTTGACAACTTTTGAGGCCGCAGTCATGTCTAGATTCAAAACTCTGCCTGATGCGATTCCAGTCATAGAAACCCCAATCAATGCATCTTTTTCAGTGTTTCTCCTCCAGACATCTCTAAGATAGTGGAAGTCGGTATATCCAGCCTGCAATGTGCCTATGAAGGCTGCGGCCCGGGCCCTGCTCTCGTACTCCTCTTGTGAGTCAACATCTGATACATTCACCTCAGTTAAATTACAAAATTGATAAGGCCTAAGTCCAATTTCACAACATGGATTAGTACCCCAGTCTTTATCATTTGAAAAATAAAAACCTGGCTCGCCAGAGCCACTTTCTTTTACTCTCTCCCAAATATTTATAAAAAACTCTTTTGTTATTAAGTGCCTCATCAAGACAACTGAGTTATTTGCGCGTCCTCTTTGCGGGTTTGTCTCCCACCAATTACCAATTTTTGCGGCCAGCATCTCTTCATCATCGGCCGAAAAGAGGGAAATAAGAGCAGCGCGACGGATCCCCCCGGCAAGAACAGCA
>MDSZ01019720.1_pt1 | contig 18767 bp, 18 predicted proteins | sample 811201 | NCBI WGS metagenome assembly MDSZ01 (sample SAMN05326647, study PRJNA326480) | marine metagenome | isolation source: seawater | place: Indian Ocean: North | collected 2010
ATGTGGCTGCCAAATTGGTCACTGTCTATGAAAAAACTTTATCCACGAGACCATGAGAACTATCTGTTTTTACTTTCAGGTTCATCAACCCTACCGATTAAAACCTTATCGTTTTTTTGATATTGGAGAGGACCACTATTACTGGGATGACTTCCTGAATCGAAGTGTAATTCGAAAAGTAGCTCAAAAATGCTACCTGCCAATGAATGCTTTACTATTGGAATTAATCCAGAAGCATCACGGGGCATTTAAAGTGACTTTTTCTTTTTCAGGAACTTTCATGGATCAATTGGAGGCTTATGCACCCGATGTATTGGAAAGCTTTCAGCGTTTGGTGGCAACCGGACAAGTAGAATTACTGAATGAAACTTATGGTCACTCCTTGGCAGCTCTGAAAAGTAAGGAAGAGTTTGCCGGAATGGTCAAGCAACATCAGGATAAAATCAAGCAGCTTTTCAATGGGTACCAACCCAAGGTATTCAGAAACACTGAGCTGATTTATTCAGATAAAATCGGAGCCATGGTAGCCGATTTAGGCTACAAAGGAATATTGACGGAAGGTGCCAAGCACGTGCTGGGCTGGAAAAGTCCCAATTACGTGTACCAAAACTCCATCAATTCCGACCTCAAAGTATTGCTTAAGAATTTCCGGCTTTCAGATGATATTGCCTTCCGTTTTAGCAATAAAACATGGGAAGACTATCCATTGACTACAGACAAATTCATCAATTGGATTAATGCTATTCCTCAAAGCGAGCAGGTCTTAAACCTCTTTATGGACTATGAAACCTTTGGAGAACATCAGTGGGCCGAAACCGGAATCTTTGATTTCATGAGAGCTTTACCTGAAGCTGTATTCAAACATACAAATTTTGGTTTCTCCACTCCTTCTGAGGTAATTGATAAAGTCCCTGCAGTCAGCCCTATTCACGTGCCAATTCCTATCTCATGGGCAGATGAAGAAAGAGATTTGACTGCCTGGCTTGGAAATGATCTACAGGACGAGGCTTTTGACAGATTGTATGAATTAGAAGCCATGGTCAAAAAGACCAAGGACCCGGATTTGATGAGAGACTGGAATTATTTACAGACTTCAGATCACTTTTATTACATGTGTACCAAATTCTTCTCTGACGGAGATATCCACTCCTACTTTAGCCCATATGACACTCCTTATGATGCATTTATCAACTATATGAATGTACTGAGTGACTTTGTATTGAGAGTCAAAGGAAAAATTAAGGAATTAGAAAAAGCATGAAAAAAGGCCGTCGATGACGGCCTTTTTTTGATCTCAATAATATCTTTTACGGATATCCGCTTTCTTACCAGTATTGACAAAAATATGGCCTATTGTCTGCTGAAAAGATCAGAATCCCGAAGCTTCGGTCTTCGGTCTTCCAACCAGTCAAGCAAGGAAAATAAGGCAACTGGCATGATCGCGGATAATCAGATTATCTTAATGGACTTTCCTAAATCAATAACTCTCGGAATCATTCGGGAAATCCTTGTTTTTTACATCCCTGATATAATTTTTAAAGGCATCAGTCATTACTTGTTGCAAATCAGCATATTGCCTCAAAAATCTGGGTTTAAACTCCTGAGTAATCCCCAGCATATCATGCATTACCAAAACCTGCCCATCTACATTTGGTCCGGCCCCAATTCCTATAACCGGGATTTGAACTGACTCTGCGACTTTCTTCGCCAAAGAGGCTGGAATTTTTTCTAGAACAATGGCAAAGCAACCGCATTCTTCCAAAATTTTCGCATCCTCCAATAGCTTTTTAGCTTCTGCCTCTTCCTTCGCTCGAACCGTATAAGTCCCAAATTTATAGATGGATTGGGGAGTCAATCCCAAATGCCCCATCACAGGAACACCGGCACTCAAAATTCTACTCACAGACTCCTTGATTTCGGCTCCGCCTTCGACTTTTACTGCATGGGCTCCAGACTCCTTCATGATTCGAATAGCCGATCTCAAAGCCTCAGAGCTATTACCCTGATAGTTTCCAAATGGAATATCCACTACCACAAAAGATCTTTTGACCGCTCTAACCACTGAGCTCGCATGATAAATCATTTGATCCAGCGTAATTGGTAAAGTAGTCTCGTGTCCGGCCATCACATTGGAAGCGGAGTCACCCACAAGAATGATATCTATTCCAGCAGCATCAACAATAGTTGCCATAGAAAAATCATAGGCTGTAAGCATGGAGATTTTTTCTCCACGTTCTTTCATTTCCTGCAGAATATGGGTGGTGATCCTTTTGATATTAGCCGATGAGTGAACAGACATGAAATATTAGTGAAGGTGAACGAAATAATTTTCTTCGGATAAATCTACTTTAATATGCTCGTTAAGGGTAGTAGAGAGCTCATAACCTGTATAATCAGGTCGAATTGGAAAAAGGCCATGAGCACGATTCACTAATACGGCCAATTCCATTTTGTCAATATCTTCTTCCAAAAATGGCTTGATTGCATAAACAATAGTTCTACCCGTATTCAATACATCATCCACAACGATGAGAGTTTTGCCGGAAAGAACTACCGATTGTGACAGTTCTACTTTAGAATGTGCGATGTCGGATTTATCCAAAACTATCTCCACTTCTTCCACTGCTAGATTCGAGATGCTTTTAAGCTCTTTTGCCAGAAGCTGAGACAGAATTAGCCCCATTCCACTGATACCTGCAAAGACAACTCCAGATGAATAGAGATTTCTCTCGTAGATTTCGTATGCCATCCGGGTGATCTTTTTCCGGATTTGTTGGTGATTGAGTACTTCGCTCATGATTTGTTTTAAAAATGAAAATTAGGCCAATTTACCCTGCTTTCAAAATTATGACTTAACGGTGTGAATCTTCTTCATTTAAAATGTTCACATAACTTTCGTATCTGTAGGGGTGAATGTATCCTTCTTCCAGTTGTTTGAGAATTTTACATCCCGGCTCATTTACATGCTGGCAGTTATTATACTTACACTCTCCCAAATGCGCCCTCATCTCAGGAAAGTAATGAGAAAGCTCATATTCTTCGATTTCTAATATTCCAAATTCTTTGATTCCGGGAGTATCTATCAAGTCTCCTCCTTCTTTGAGAAAAAACATTTCTGCAAAGGTGGTTGTGTGAACCCCCTTACTGCTGTAGCCTGAGACTTCTTTGGTTTCCTGTCTTGCATCAGGAATTAACCTGTTCAATAAAGTAGATTTCCCCACACCAGAATGACCTGAGATTAGAGTGGATTTTCCTTGAAGGTGAGGAATCAGAAGATCCTTCAATTGCTGGTTTTCCAGGGCTGAAACCTCGACCACAGGATATCCCAATGGTTCATATATTTCATGAATATCCTGCAGCCAATCTTGAGCGTCTTCCCCTTCCATCAAGTCCATCTTGTTTACCACTAAAATGGCGGGAATTCTAAAACTCTCCGTGCTTACCAAAAACCTGTCAATAAAGCCAAGAGAGGTTCTGGGGTTTTTCATGGTTATCACCAACATGGCTTGGTCGAGGTTGCTGGCAATGATGTGAGAAAAATGCTGCTTCCGGGTGGATTTTCTAATCACATAATTTTCTCTGGGAAAAATTTCCCGAATCACTCCAGTAGCCTGACCTTCTTCTAAATCCAAGCCTACCCAATCGCCCACCGCAATGGGGTTGGTTAGTTTGAGTTCATCTTGTTTGAACTTTCCTTTAAGTCTGGCCTGAATCATCTCTAGGTCAACCTGTACAGTATACCAGCTCCCTGTAGACTTGATCACTCTCCCTTTCATGATTTCAGATATTTAGAGGTATAGGCAAGAATTTTAGCAGATGCCCCTAGCTGAGACTCAACCCAGTTTTTAGCGGCTTGTCTTGCATTTTGCATAAATAAGGGGTTTTTGAGAGCATCAAATTTTTCATTTAACTCCTCTCCATCCCTAACTGAAAACCCACAGCCCTGAGCTATTGCTTCTTCAGCTTCCGGAAATTTATTTACTTTTCTTACTTTCCCAAAGATAACAGGAACACCAAAACCTATGGGTTCGAGGATATTGTGTAACCCTTCTCCAAATGCACCTCCTACATAAGCGATTGTGGCATATTGGTAAAGCCTGCTGAGCATCCCAATATTATCGATAATTAAAATAGGGGATTTCTCAGTTTGATCCCATTGAGAATAAAAAAGCGTCTTAGTCTGAATTTGATTACCCCAAGTTTGAAGATGCTTTGACTTAATATCATGAGGAGCAATGATAATTTGATAGTCCGAATTGGAATTGATAAGCGGAATCAACAAGTCCATATCCTCCTCCCAAACAGAACCTAATACCATGACTTTTGAATCTCCCACCCATTTAGTGATCTCTGGGAACTCTTTTGCCATCATCGCATTCTCAGCAACTCTATCAAACCTGGTGTCACCTGAAAGGCTGTGATTTCTATAGCCTATTTGATTCAAAAGGGATTGACTGTGCTCATTTTGACAGAAAATATGATTAAAGCTTAAAATCGGAGTCCGAAAGAAGCCTTTCCTCGTAAAGTAAATTTGATCATCTCTAAATGAGGCGGCAATCAGAAATGTAGGGATCTTCTTTTGATTCAAACATTGAAGAAAATTAAACCACAAGTCATATTTCACAAAAAAGCTCACCTTCGGCTGAAGAATACCCAGATATCTTGCGGCATTTTTACCTGTATCTATCGGTAAATAACCAATGTAATCCACCTCATTTGGGGACTTTTTTTGAGTTGGAATAAATCCGGAGGGGCTATAAAAACTTACCGCTATCAAGTGATTAGGAAAGCTGTGCTTTAATCCGGAGATGACAGGTTTAGCCTGTTCAAATTCTCCCAGCGAGGCAACATGGAACCATATTAAGGGCCCAGAGTTAGCTTTTCTAAAACTTTCCAGATCTGTAAATAGATTTTTACGGCCTTTGTAAAAAAGTTGAATCTTTTCGGAAAACAATGAAATCAGAGGCAATGCAAAACTCAATAAATGCATTCCAAGATTATATACCCACTTCATCTTTCAAAATTAGGCTTTAATCCCAAAATTCCTTTGTTTCACGTTTTTGGAAAAGGAGTTTCTTCAGCTTTCTTCAAAAAAAGAGAGAGCGAAGGGTGAAATTCCACCAAAAATTAATTATTTTCAATGTTACTGTTAAGCCACCCACCAAATTCAGACTGTTATTTCAAATGATTAAAGTACTATTTGTTTGTCTTGGAAATATATGTAGATCGCCCCTGGCAGAGGCAATATTCAATCAAAAAATTAAAAATTCCGGTGTAGAGGTTCACTTTAAATCTGACAGCGCTGGCACTTCTGATTTTCATATAGGAGAGCTTCCTGACGAACGAACATTGAAATGCGCCGAACTGCATAAAATTCCCATCAAACATCGAGGAAGACAAGTAAATAGAACTGATTTCAGGGATTTTGATTACATCATTGCGATGGATGAGAGCAATCTCAAAAATTTGAATACCATGAAAAGTAAGTGTGGGTTTCCCGACAAGGAAATCCATCTGATGCGGGATTTTGTACCAGGAAATGAAGGCCTTTCTGTTCCTGACCCTTACTATGGAGGAGAAGAAGGTTTCTTGGAGATTTATAGAATACTGGATGAGGCAATAGACCACTTTTTGAATCAAGTAAAAGTCACCCATCAGCTTTATGCTTGATCTGAATGAGATCTATGAACAAGTACTTTTTGACAGTTTAGGACCCTTAGCCGAACTCAAGTCCGCTTCATTAATTGCAGCTGGCAGCCACAACCAAGGAATAAGGCTGGATAGTAATGAAGGCAGTTTTTTTCTCAAGCTCAATTTTGACCATGAGAAGGACATTCTTTACAAAGAAGCAGAGGGCTTGGACTTACTTAGAAAATCTACTTTTATCAAAATCCCAAATGTCTTAAGATGTGGAAGAGTAGGTGATTACAATTATTTATTGTCAGAATTTATCCCTTCCGGAAGATATCAACTCGACTATTGGGAAAACTTAGGATTGGGTCTAGCTCATTTACACTTGACCAATCAAAAAAAATATGGGTTGGAAAATGACAATTACATCGCCTCCCTTCATCAGAAAAATTTGACATCAGATTCTTGGTTGGATTTTTTCATAGAACAAAGACTGGAGCCATTGTTAGGGAAAGCTTATTTTGACCGCTTGATTCCGCTCGACTTCTTAAAAAGATTTCAAGAAATCTATCCCAAACTAGAATCTGTTTTTCCGGATGAAAAACCGGCGCTTCTTCATGGAGATCTGTGGTCTGGAAATGTAATCGCAACCAGTCAAGGAGAACCCTGCTTGATTGATCCTGCAGTATATTTTGGTCATCGGGAAATGGATATAGCATTTAGCCGACTTTTTGGAGGTTTTGACAACAGGTTTTATGAATCCTATGAATCGATTTTACCTTTAGAACCAGGTTTTGAATCCAGAATGGGCATATACAATTTGTATCCTTTATTGGTACATTTGAATCTATTTGGCGTCGCCTACTTACCTGGAATAGAAAAAATTGTAAACCGATTTCGTTGATGAGCTTTTTGATCCGCCCCTATCAAAGCCAAGATTGCAAAGCAATTTTGGAAATAATCAATGATAGTATCCTCAATACATTTTTTAATTATGATTACCATGTAAAAACGCACGAGGAAGTTTCCCGGAATTTCGATCAAAAACTAAATGACAATATCCCAATTCTAGTGGGTGAAATGAATGGGAAAGTAGTGGGCTATGCGACTTATGGGAAGTTTAGGGCCAAACCCGGATACGACAGAACTATAGAGCACAGTATCTATTTGGATCACTCCGCCCAAGGAAAAGGCTTAGGGACCGCTATGCTAAGACAATTGATTTATCTGGCTAAAGACCAAGGATATCATGTAATGATAGCTGGCATGGATTCTGAAAATCATGGAAGCTATCGATTTCATGAAAGATTGGGATTCAAAGAAGTTGCAAGACTTCCTGAAGTATCATTTAAGTTTGATAAGTGGCTGACCCTAGTTTTTATGCAGCTGAATCTGGAAAATTTAGCCTAAAAGAACTTTCTCGCCTGTTTTTACAGCTTCGAAAATCGCATCAATGATTACCATATCCTTTAAGCCTTCCCTTCCGTCAACAGGGATTTTGGGAGTGACACCATCAAAAATTATAGCAGCCATCTGATCCATCTGGGTCGTCTGATGAGTGACATGGGGCTCATTCAAAGGACCTTTATGGGTTTTTCCCTGAATCGGACCATAGCCTGTGGAAGGCTGCATTTCTGCAAAGCCTTGGGTCCCATTTAAGAAGAATTTATCCAAATTATTCATGCTGTAAGTAGAAAGGCATGAAGCAACTACCCCAGAAGGAAAGCCCATCTGAAATGTGATGGTTTCGTCAATCCCATCCTTGAACTTGACTGGGTCGGTCTTCACTTCCTGAGCAGTTACCCAAATCGGCTCCTCCCCTACCATATACCTCGCACCATTGATTGAATATATACCGATATCCATCATTGCGCCCCCTCCTGATAATTCTGGATTGAGCCTCCATTGAGTCGGATCCCCAATTTTAAATCCGCTCAATCCTTGGAAAAATTTGATATCTCCAAACTCTCCTTTTTCTCGCATTTCCACCGCCTTCAGCGTATTTGCTTCAAAATGCATTCGGTATCCGATCAATAATTTCACTCCAGCCTGATCACAAGCAGAAACCATTTCAGCTGCATCAGAAGCATTCACAGCCATAGGCTTTTCACAGATAACATGCTTGCCCGCCTTAGCTACTCGGATAACCTGTCCTTTGTGTAAGGCATTTGGTGTGATCACATAAACGGCATCTATATCCGGGTTATCCTTAATGGCATCGAAGTTTTCATAGTTATAGCAGTTTTTGGCAGGAATTCCATATTTAGATTGCCACATGGCAATTTTGGACGGAGTCCCGCTGATCACACCTACCAGTTTTGCCCGCTTACAATCCTGCATCGCTTCTGCGACTCTGGTACCATAACTTCCCAATCCCATAATGGCAACCCTCAAAATTTTATCCTGATCGAATATTTCGGAAATAGGGCTAGAAAAAACAGAAATTGCTGGAGTAGAAAGCACAATAGCCGTTGCACCTGCCTTTTGGAGAAAAGATCTTCTTGAGTTCATGGATTAATAGGTTGATTTATTGAAAAATACGGATAAAAAATGATTTCTCTTCTCATTGGTAAGTTTAAGATTGCGAAATCCATATTATCAGCATGATCCATAAAATCCACCTTTCGGAATTACTCTTTTCTTCTGACAAACTGGACTGTGTTTCTCGTACTTTGCTCCAACAAGATTTCATATCCCGGATTGAGATCGCTGAAATCCTTTCTGTCGGGGTGCAGTACAGTCAAAAGCTCCAATCCTTCATTGTATCTAATGATGAATTTATTTTTTAAGGAATTAACAAGCTGCTCTAATTTGAAAAGTTGCTGATCTATAATAATCGAAACTGATATCGCCGAAGTCTGAAGAAAATTTACCCGAAGTTTGAGTACATTCAACTGCTCATAAATAGTATGTATTTGCTCCTCTTCAATGAAGGTAAAGTCCGTCACCCGAAACGTGACTAAAATTTGATTTTGCTTTAAAACGATGGTAGGAATTGGATTTTGTTTTCCTAGTTGAAAGATTTTTGTACCGGCAGCTTCTGGTTTCAAAAAAGATTTTACAAATAAGGGGATACCAGAATTAGCCAGGGGTTTGATGGTTTTGGGATGAATCACCGAAGCCCCATAAAAGGTCATTTGAGCAGCCTGCTGGTAATCAAGTTCATCAAAAAGCTGCGTGTCCTCAAACAGCTTAGGGTCTGCATTTAATACTCCTGGTACGTCCTTCCAAATAGTCACAGAGCCGGCATCTAAACTTGTAGCAAGTATGGCTGCGGTAAAGTCAGACCCCTCTCTTCCTAAAGTCGTGGTTCGACCTTCAGTGTCAGCTCCGATAAAACCTTGGGTAACGACTGGAAACTGATCTAAAATCGACTTCAGATTTTTTTGGCAATTCTGCCTGGTCTTTTCCCAGTTGATTTTCGCAAATCTAAAATCACTATTGGTGGAAATAAATTCTCTGGCATCTTGCCAAACTGAGACCAAGCCAATTTCACAGAGATATTCCATTACGATTCTACTGGAAATTAACTCCCCAAATGCCACTACCCGGTCATAATATTCATCGTAATTATCTTTGGTTATAGGATTCACTAACAATTTTTCCAATTGCAAAAAGTAATTATCCAACTTAGGAAATATCGTGTGATCTGCGGGGAACAAATCTTTACATATCTCTAAATGATAATTTTTTAAAATTGTACTATTTGAAGAAATATCTTCTTCTTTCATTCTCAGTTCCAGTAATTTCTCCAATGCGTTAGTGGTCTTACCCATGGCAGAAACTACGATTACCATATTTTTTCGCAATCGATTACGCAAAATTTCAGCTAAGTTTTTGACTGCTGAGGCATCTTTTACAGAAGCTCCTCCAAATTTGAAAATTTGTGTTTTGGTCATAAAATATTATTCCTAATTTCGAGAGTATATAAACCCAAATATTGTACTTTTCTAATCCATGAAAATTCTTCCTTATCAGCCAGACCAAAGCGGGATGGCTTATTCTGTCGGAACAACTCTGGACCGATTTATCAAATCTAAGCAAAGTGATTTCCCTTTTGCTTCCGGTGAACTTTCCCAACTACTTCGAGACATCGCTTTAGCTGCCAAGATAGTCAATAGAGAGACGAATCGCGCAGGCCTTGCCAATATCGGAGGTGCATTTGGTCAAACCAATGTACAAGGTGAAGAGCAACAGAAGTTGGACGTAATAGCCAATATACGTTTTATGAGAGCTCTCAGTAAAGGCGGGGAAGTTTGCGCAATTGTATCTGAAGAAGAAGATTCAGTCATAGATTTACAAAACGGTTCGGGAAAATATGTAGTCGCGATAGACCCTCTTGATGGCAGTTCCAACATTGATGTAAATATCAGCATAGGAACCATTTTTTCAATTTACAGAAGAAAAACACCTGTGGGAAGCCCTATACAAGAAGAAGATATCATGCAGCCCGGAAAAGAGCAAGTTGCTGCTGGGTATGTGCTTTATGGCTCCTCCACCATGTTGGTCTATACCACAGGGTTTGGTGTAAATGGGTTTACCTACGAAAATTCCCTCGGAGAATTTTTCCTTTCTCACCCAGCTATACAAGCGCCTAAAGATGGAAAAATCTATTCCATTAATGAAGGTTCAGAATTAGAATGGACCCCAGGTGTAAAAAACTACGTTGACCATTGCAAAAAGTCTCAATATTCTGCGAGATATATCGGTTCATTGGTCGCTGACTTTCATAGAAATTTATTGAAAGGGGGAATTTATGCCTATCCTTCAACCAAAAAAAATCCCAATGGAAAATTAAGGCTGCTATATGAGGCTAATGCTTTGGCATTTATTGCCGAACAAGCAGGGGCAAAAGCAACGAATGGAACACAGCGAATTTTAGATATTCAGCCTGAGACACTTCACCAGAGAACTCCCCTTTGGATAGGGTCTGAGAAAATGGTGGATGAAGCTATGGGATTTTTAAGTAAGAAAAGGGAAGCTGTAAATCTTTAGAACTAATGGCTGGTTTTTGAGGTTTAGTAAATTGGATGTTTTTATCTTCACACTCCAAATTCTTAACATATGAAACTAAACAAAACCTTTTTGGGACTAGCACTAGCTGCCAGTTCTCTATCCATTTATGCATGTGATTCGAAAGATGATCTTGACATAGCCAGTGATGAGCCAATTGATGAAACTTTTGCGGTTCAGACTGAGAAAATGTTGATCAATGTAGACACGCTTTATTCTGATTTGGAAAGTCCTTGGGGAATGACCTGGCTACCTGATGGAAAAATGCTTTTGACTGAGCGAAAAGGAGAAATTCTGATTTTTGAAAACGACAAATTCACCGGTCAAAAAGTTCAGGGGCTACCCAAGGTACATGAGGTAAATCAAGCTGGGCTACTGGATGTTCAAGCTCATCCAAATTATGCTCAAAATGGATGGATTTACATTTCTTATGCCAAACCAAAAGGAGGAAATAAAGGTGCTACAACCATCATGCGATTCAAGCTGGAGGGTAATCAAGCAGTTCAACAGGAAGAATTGATTGAAACTACTCCAGAGTGGGAAGGCGGAAGACATTATGGATCCAGAATTGTTTTTGATAAAGACAATTATTTGTTTTTCTCCAACGGAGATCGAGGAGACACTCCTTCCAATGCGCAGGATTTGACCAATTCTCATGGTAAAATTCACAGAATCCATGATGATGGCAGAATCCCTTCTGACAACCCATTTGTGAATGAGCCGAATGCTATCAAATCCATTTGGACCTACGGAAATAGAAACCCACAAGGCTTGGTTTATGATAAAGCTAATGACAGAGTTTGGGAGGCTGAACACGGACCAATGGGTGGCGATGAGCTTAACCTGATCGAAAAAGGCAAAAATTACGGCTGGCCAGTAATCACCTACGGCCAAAATTATGACGGAACTCCAATCACAGATATCACAGAAAAAGAAGGAATGGAGCAACCAGTAACCTACTATGTTCCTTCTATTGCCACATGCGGGATGACTATTGTTACTTCCGATAAATATCCAGCTTGGAAAGGAGATATTTTAATTGGAGCATTAGCTAAAATGCACATCAATAGAGTAGATATGGAAGGCACTAAAGCCCTATCGCAGGAAGTGATGCTCCAAGATATCGGTAGAGTAAGACAGGTTTCCGAAAGCCCTGATGGCTATTTGTATGCCATCACAGAAGGCACTGGACTCCTAGTCAAATTGATCCCGATCCGATAACAGAAAAAGCTCTCAAATACTGAGAGCTTTTTTCTTTTCTATTAATTACTTAGACAAAATCAACATCCACATTGAATGGGTACTTCATCAAAAACTGGAGCGCCTCCTCAATTTCCAAATCTTCAAAAAGTACGCGGTACAAGTTTTCTGTAATCGGAGCGCGTAAATCCGCTGCTTCCAAAAACCCTTTGATGATTTTTACTGTATTGACACCTTCGGCCACTTCTTCCATACTGGCTTGAATCTCTGTCAAACTCTCGCCTTTGGCCAATCTATATCCTACCGTAAAGTTTCTGGAATCCACGGAATTACAAGTCGCTACCAAGTCTCCTATTCCTGCAAGTCCAATGACGGATTTTAAACTTCCTCCTAAAGCATTACTTAAATGAGCCATTTCCACCATGCCTCGGGAAATCAAAAGCCCTCGGGCATTTTCTCCCAAACCAAGCCCAGCCAAAGCCCCTGAAGCGATCGCAATGATATTTTTCAATACTCCGCTAAGCTCCACCCCAATGATATCCGAATTACCATAAACCTGAAATTTATCAGACCTTAAAAGTCGCTGGCCTTCCATGATTACCTCATTGTACTTGCTGGCAATTACGGTAGCAGCCGGCTGACCTTTGCTAAGCTCTTTAGCCAAATTAGGGCCTGCTAGGCATCCCACCCTGACAGCAACTGTCTCCTGTTGGATTACTTCACTCATGGTCAATATCTGGCTTCTTTTGATTTTTTTGACAGTGTCTAAAGTTTGACCTTCTGGGAGATTCAAACAAAGTCCTTTGGTACCATGAATCACCAAATGGTAAGGATGTAGAAATGGGGCAAACTTTCTTGCAACCTCCTGAAAACCAGAAGATGGAACCATAAAAAAAAGAATATTACACTCTTTACAAAGAGTTTCTGGGTCAAAAGTCCCCTGAATGCTGGCATGCAAGGCCTTACCTTGGGCACTGCTTTGGGTATTGATTTCGTCAACTACTTCTGGCTTTCTGGCATAGACCATTACCTCGCTTTTTTCAGCAAGCATATTGGCTATGGCCGTACCAAAGCTACCTACTCCTACTACGCCTATGGTACTAGATTTAGAAGAGTTTTTCAAGGCCATATCCATGTAGTCTGTTGTGATAAAAATATAATAAACTCATATCCTCAGTGACTATGTCTCCCTGACGATTTTTAATCAAAGGTCTTTTTGCATGATACATTCCCACATTATCCAATCCATGAGAAATAATCTCATCCATAGATCTTTTCATGTGCGGAGCAATATTAATCTGCCCATCTTCCTTTAGTGATAGAATTCTTTCATAAACCATTTCGCAGGCTTCTCTAAACTCCTGATAGGGCAAAAATATTTCTTCCTCAGGCAAGCGTATCAAATCGAAAAGGTCCAATTTATTATTTCGCAGTTTGATCAGCTCGAAGGCAGTAAAGGCCACTAAATGTGAACTGAATACCCGGTTGATTTTATGAAATTCCTCAACTATGCGCTTTCCAAGCATATTGGTATACTCTTCCTCCCGCTGCTGATCTACAGTAATCTGGTTGTTGGAAATAAAATAATCTCGAGGGTCAATTTTTCGTCCGTATTTATCAAGACTATCTCCATTTTCATCCACATAATTCCCCAACACATCCATGGCTTTCCCTACAGAAACTGAAATATCAGAACCTTTGGTAAAGAATTTTACTAAGAACTTGGAGATCTTGTAGGAATTAGAAAACTCGTCATTCTCTTTGTAATAGCGTTCCTGTCCGGTGATGCTGAGATAGTCTTTGATCAAACTTGGTGCTTCCAGTACAAAATGATAATTGATAGTCACTGGCACAATGAAGATTTTACCGGAAATATCATTTATATCATTCTGATAATTAGTTCTTTGCGCTTCGATGGCAGTACTTAACAGTCCTAATTTCAACTTGGACTCAATCATGCCGCTTCGGCTCCGGGTTCCTCCCGGAAAAAATAAAGAGTGGCATCCAAACTGTATCGCTTCTTTGGAATAAGTCTTTAAGGTTTCCAGATACATAAGATTCTTTTTCCTCCTATCCACCTTATAGGCACCCAAGGCATTCATGAAATAGGCAAAAATCGAGATATTAAACAGGTTAAGACCTGCTCCATAAATAAAAGGAGGCAAGCCCAAAACAGAAATAATCCAACCAATCAAAATACTATCCAAGTTTGAAAAGTGAGTTGGAACCATGACTATAGTACCTTTGGTTGCCAAATCCCTCAATTGATCCGTTTCGCCTGTGATCTGGATTTTATCCTGAAGTGTATATTGGTTACTGAATATGGATTTAAACCCTTTTACTCTGGCAGCATTCAGTAATCTGGAAAAGCCATAAGTGACTACGCTTCTGGTAAATTTATAATGTTGATGATTGAAATTACTGGCAATTTCCTCAGAATAACGATTGGTGATTCTTTCAAGAATCTCCTTGTAGGCCTCCAGCCTCTTACTTCTATTCAGCTTGGTCTCTGAATTGATCTGCAATAATGCAGCTTTGACTTTCCCCCAAAACTCACCCTCATCATCCGGGTCAACAACCCAGGGGTTTTGCTTAATTCTAAGCTTTTCCCTGTATAAGGTTGTCTCCAGTTCCTCTTTGAGAATATCAGGGTTTTTGCCCGTCAGAGTAAGAATTTTATCCTGCGCACTGGCTGAAACTCTGGAAACAAATTCCTTTCTCTCCCTAGCCAATTTTACGACAGGCCATTCATCCTTGCTGGGCAAAATTGGCTCGTACCGATGTTTGATATATTTCTCCTCCAAAATGGAAAATGGGTTTTATAAAAGTGAATGCCAAAGATAAGGAAAATGAACTTGTAGCGGGAATCTTAAGCCTTAGGAACAGATGGCTCTGATTTCGACTTCAGGAATAAAGCCACTACCAGGGTGGTAATCAATCCCATGACTATTGCTCCAATCAGGGATTGAACCATATAGCTTTTTAAATTGAAATAGGCTTCGGCGTCAGCTAATGTCATTTTTCCACTGGTCACTGCATGTTCGATTACATTGCTAAAATATTCGGGAGTGATATAGGTACTGATCACATATTGAGCTATGGGACTGAGTAAAGCAATAATTAGGGTCATGATCAGACCTGTGACCACCCCCTGTTTGTAGCTCATTCGCCCAAAATATGTATTTCTCTTTTTATCCAATAAGGCAAAAACATAAACCAAAATCGCAGGGATAGCAAAGAAGTTCGTGTAGGTAGCGTGATCAGCTATTTTTTCATCATGCCAGCCCATGGATTTTTCAAATAACATCCACAATAGCATAGTCAGAATGAAAATAAATGCCCATTTGAGCTCTATCTTAATATTTTTCATAGTGATTTGGGTTAGGTGATGGGGCGATATTTATACAAATTACAAAAATTCAGAAACGTTTATACTTTTCTGTTGTTTCTCAGGTATCAAATAGAATCCCTTGTCTAGGAACTAAAGGGTATTATTTTTACGCCAGCAAATCCCAATGAAACCAGATCTCAAACAAATACAGGTGCCGATCGAGTCGGAAATGGTTGTTTTCGAACAAAAATTCCGTGACTTCATGAAAAGCAAGGTGAAGTTGCTCGATCATATCACCAATTATATCGTAAAGCGGAAGGGCAAACAAATGCGGCCCATGTTTGTGTTTTTGACGGCTGGAGTCTGTGGAGAAATCAATGATTCCACCCACAGAGGGGCTGCTTTGATTGAGTTGCTTCACACGGCAACACTTGTTCATGATGATGTCGTGGATGACGCAAATTATCGCAGGGGCTTTTTTTCGGTCAATGCATTATGGAAAAATAAAATCGCTGTCCTTGTTGGGGATTATTTGCTTTCCCGAGGATTGCTTCTTTCAGTGGATAACGGGGATTTTCATTTGCTCCAGATTGTTTCCAATGCAGTCAAAGAAATGTCGGAAGGCGAACTGCTTCAGAGCTATAAAGCCAGAAAACTGGATGTAGACGAGGAAGTATATTATGAAATTATCCGTCAAAAAACAGCCAGTCTAATTGCTTCATGCTGTGCTGTTGGTGCAGCAAGTGTCAATGGAGACCTAGAAATGGTCAGCAAAATGCGTGAATTCGGAGAAAAGGTGGGCATGGCCTTTCAAATCAAAGATGATCTTTTTGATTACGGAGAAGAAGAAATCGGGAAACCTGTAGGGATTGATATCAAAGAGAAAAAGATGACTTTGCCTTTGATATTTGCTTTGAGTAAGGCGGATTGGTTAGAAAAAAAGAAAATCATCCACCTCATCCGAAATAAATCCAACGATAAAAAAGCTGTAAATCAGGTTATTGATTTTGTAAAAAAGAGTGGAGGTTTAGAGTATGCCAAGGAAAAAATGAATGGATTTTATCAGGAAGCTCTGGGCATTTTGGAAGGATTCCCAGAATCTGAATACCGAGCCTCACTTTCAGCTTTAGTCAGCTATACAATAGAAAGAAAAAAATAAGACCTCTTCGAAGGTCTTATTTTTTTTCTAAAACACTTTTTGACTCAGCTTATCTTATCAAAGTTCGCTTTCAAGTCAGGCTTATGACTATTCATAAGAATTGATCGTTTGAATTTTTCCATCAGGTAAATGGACCAATTCTGCCATTTTGATATTTCTCAAGGGTGTTTTACCTGAAAGCTCTGTATCATGATAAAATAAATACCATTTCCCCTCGAAATTGACAATAGAGTGATGATTAGTCCAACCTTCTACGGGTTCCAAGACATTTCCCTGGTAAGTAAATGGACCATAGGGACTATCTCCAATGGCGTAGGCTATAAAATGTGTATCACCCGTTGAATAGGATAGATAGTATCTCCCATCATGTTTATGCATCCAGGCAGCCTCAAAGAACCTTCGAGCATTATCTCCTGCTTTAATTGCTTCACCATTTTCATCCAGGATCAAAATCTCCTTCGGCTTCTCTGCCAAACCGGTCATTGCATCATCCAATTTGGCAATGTATGGCATCAAAGCTTTTTGATCTGGCCCCGGTAGCCCATCCATTGGACCCTTTCTTCCCTCAACGAGTTTTTGATCTTCATACCATTGAAGTTGTCCTCCCCAGATTCCTCCCCAAATCAAAAAATACTCCTCCTGATCCTGAAAAACAGCAGGATCCATACTGAAAGTACCTTTGATTGGTTCTGCCTCTGGTTTAAATGGACCTTCTGGGCGATCTGAAACGGCGACCCCAATTTTAAATATCCCCTGTTTATCTTTTGCTGGGAAATAGAGATAGTATTTTCCATTTTTTTCGGCAGCGTCCAGAGCCCATAACTGTCTACTTGCCCAAGGAATATCTTCCAATTTCAAAGCCACTCCATGGTCAGTGACAGGCCCATTAACCTTCTCCATAGAGAAAACATGGTAATCTTTCATGTCAAAATGAGAGCCCATATCATCTTCTTCCACATCCGTTTCTATATCATGGGAAGGGTAAACAAATAGCTTTCCTTCGAAAACATGAGCTGATGGATCGGCTGTGTAGATATGCTGGACTAAGGGTGAATGGGCGAATATAGGTTCGGGTTCTGACTCAACCTCAGTTTCAGTAGTTTTTTTCGGCTGAGAACAAGCTGCTAAAAGCAGGAATAAGCTTAAGAATTGGTTTGAAAATTTCATGGTTAAATTAGGTTTGAATGGGTTTGATTTTGAAAATAAGAAAAGGCATTAGAAAAACCTACGGGAAAACATTATCAAATTTTCTTAAAAGAATTTACATTTGATAGTATCAAATGATACTATAAATGAAGCCTCCTTACGATATCAATCCTAAGATTTTGAAATGGATAAGCTCCATTTCGGAGAAAATTGGTGAGGCAAATGCGCTTTTTCTAAGCAAACCTTCTCCCCAACTCCGGAAGCAAAACCAAATCAAGACCATTCACTCATCGCTTCAAATAGAAGGAAATACCTTAAGTGAGGATCAGATTACGGCAATTTTAGAAGACAAACGGGTGATTGGGCCGCAAAAAGATATTTTGGAAGTGCTCAACGCAGTTTCCATTTATGAAAAATTGGATTCACTGAAATCAATTTCAGAAAAATCCTTCCTTTCTGCACACGCAACTTTGATGAACGGATTGATCGAACATCCCGGAAAATATAGAACTCGAGGAGCGGGAGTGGTCAAGGGTTCGCAAGTGACACATCTGGCACCACCTGCTGAAAATGTACCTGGACTAATGAAAGATCTTTTTCATTACCTGAAGAAGGACCAAGAACTTGTCTTAATAAAAAGCTGTGTATTTCACTACGAAATGGAGTTCATTCATCCTTTTTTGGATGGAAATGGAAGAATGGGTAGGCTTTGGCAGACGATAATTCTAAAGGAAAAGTATCCTGTCTTCGAATCTTTGCCTTTTGAAACATTGATTAACAGAACTCAATCGGAGTATTACGAGGCTCTCGCGCTGAGTGACAAAATGGGAAAGTCGACCGTATTCATCGAGTACATGCTCCGAATTCTCGATGCTGCACTCGAAGACCTGCTTCGAGTCAAAGGAAAAACCATCAATCCGGAGGATCGAATGACCTACTTTCTATCTTTGGGAAAAAGCCAATTCACTCGAAAAGACTACATGGAAGTGTTTAAGACCATTTCCACAGCCACAGCAAGTCGAGATTTGAAGAAAGCGGTGGAAAACAAAATCCTCTCAACTGAAGGAAAAGGAAATCAGGTTAAATACACTATAAATCCCATTTATTACTAGAATTTGCGCATCCTTACATGCTTAGTTTTATTTTGATTTTCATCCCGATTGTTTCTTTCATAACCATAAACATTACATTTTGGTGGTTGGACATCTCACTAAAAAACAGAGGATGCAAAAATGAAAACTCAAGTCCTTGGTTCGCCTATGCTAAAGACTTCTCAAAACTTCTAGA
>MDSZ01182268.1_pt1 | contig 18767 bp, 17 predicted proteins | sample 811201 | NCBI WGS metagenome assembly MDSZ01 (sample SAMN05326647, study PRJNA326480) | marine metagenome | isolation source: seawater | place: Indian Ocean: North | collected 2010
AAAAACTTTTACTATCAACAAAACAGACAGTAATAAAAATCCAGACAGCAGTCCATTTTAAGAAAAATTGATTGCAAATTTAAAAAACTTTTACTATCAACAAAAATAAACAGACAGACATTATGACACAATTAGCAGATTTACTCGGGTTATATGAGGGAAATGACGTGTGTAGAGACGGAGCATACTTTGCGAATGCTGGAACTTTAGACCCTTATTGCTTAGCATCACAAATTTCAAGAGTATTCACTTGGTACAATTATTTTATCAGATATGACAACATTAGATTGGCACCTAATAATACATATCCGTGCCATACGCGTATGGGGGTAAAGAAACCGGTTAGAAACGGTGAAACTGACCAAGATTGGGATTTTAAGATGTTACAATGTACCATAGAAGAGATAGAGAATATACAACGGAGGGAATATAGGGTAGGTTGTTATCCTCCGTGTGACTCAAACAGGTTATGGATGAAGAAATTGAATCTTAAGAAGATGCAAAGAGTCCGTAGGTTATGTAAACAGTTGAAAAATATTTACAAATATTTTAAGGGTACTAACGATGTGTTTTTCAAAGTGATATCTAAAGAAGCAAATAACGTGATAGCCGTTAATAAGGAGGTAGATAATAAACAGGTATTTCCGTTAGAAAAAAATAAATACGTTGAAAAGGTGAATATTGAATTTGAAGATACAGCGAAATTATACAGAGACAAATATCTATATGCTGATAGTAGAGATGATATGTTAGGGTTATTAGAGAATAAGATGCCATCAGAGTTAGTGAGAATGGTAGATGAATATATTATGGGTTAGGGTTTATAGTTTACACACTCATTAATGAGTGATATTACATGTTTTTTTACTGACACTTTTAAAAATGTATTTTTAATATATTTTTAAAAAAAATTGATTGCAAAATTCAAAAACTTCATATATCAAGTAAAACAAATAAATAAAATTATTCAATCATCAAAAAAAATGTCAAAGTGTACTTATTGCGAAAGCACCGAACATAACATCAAGAATTGTCCAGTTGATTCTGAATTATACAATTCGTTAGTCGTTAATGCTATCAAACTTCCAGAGTTTGAATCAATGACACACAAAGTATTGAAGAAGTTAGCGGCTTTGTCCGGTAACAAAACATCTCTCCCAAAAGCCCAATTAATTGCTGTATTAACCAAAGCCTGGCACAAGTTGAATGAAGAGAAAAAGAATTTGGAAGAAGAAACATCTTGCCCAATTTGCTTCTTAGACTTCTCTCATAAAAATGTATGCGTAACCAAATGTGGTCACAAATTTTGTTTAGAATGTATTTTGACACATCATAAACGCAAAAACGACTGTCCATTATGTCGTGCCGAATTATGCAAAGAAATAAAACCAGTTCGTCCAAAATCCGCTTCAAGACGTTCTAATATTCCAGTGAACAGACAACCAACGCAACCAATGGAAATAGAACCAATGTTTATAGAGGAGCAACCTAATAACAGATTTACAGGTGATGATTACTTCAGGCTAAGTGTTCAAGCAATGCACGATTATCAAACATTTGAACAATGGTATTCAGACCATTATGGTTTCCAAGTAATTGGTAGTGCATCATTTAATTTGGGATTGTTATCAGAATGGAATTTAATTCATCCGTATCTCGTTCCGCGAGAATTATTTCAACCAAACTTTAGTGTACAAAATTACATTAGGGATATTCGTGTTGCGGCTGGATCTGATGATAATGATAGTGATAGTGATGATGAACATAGTGTCACATTAAGTGAGTTTGAAGATATTAATGATATATTACATCAAAATGTTACTACACGTACTGCAAATAATAATAGCCTGGATTTGATGGATTTGATGGAGACTCATAATGAAATAGTGGATCTGTTTCAAAACAACCCAACTCTTTCACCAATTTTGAATCAAAACAATAGTGTACAGCATATAGACCTTTAAAATCATAATAAAAATACAAAAAAATAAGATATACAATAAAACTTTAAACAGATATATTACTTGGCATATTATTACCCTGAGAATCTAAACGAATTAAACAAACTCCACTACTTGCTCCTAAGTTATGAATTACTCTCGTTGTATCATCCTTGTCAGATGGTGTGACAGTAATTGAATTTCCTCTACTTCTTGGACAGCGATGTTCATAACCTTCTATGCGCTCTTTTAATATGGTTTCCCACGTACCTTTTACTTTGTTTTTTATTGACGCAAACCACTTAATGTTACGTTCTACTGTAACACAAGAGTATTCTTCCAAATAGTAATAGATAACCTTAAATAGAACTTTTTCACTATTCAATTGTTTCTTTTCTTCCATCCATAATTTTATTTTTTCAGGACAATATTCCTTGGATAAATCATAATATTCGTAATGAGGAATGTAAGAGTTTTCTTCAAATATACTGAAATGCAATAATACACCTTTTACATTGTTGCTTGTATCACTATAGAATAATTTTTCATTATCATATTCTTTGAATCGTGTTTCTAAGAAATCGCAACAACTTAAATCACAGGTTTCCATTTGTATTTGCATTTGAATCCAATATTCTTCTTTTGGAATACCAGTAATATTTCTATTGACAATATTTTTGATTTCCAACATACGACCGTGTATTGGAGAGTTCGGGTCAACCACTATTCCATCTGGGGATGCTCCAATAAAATCATAATCGTCGTGTGTAATACATCCAAAATCTTCGATATTTGTTTTATATAGTTGCTCGTAAAACATAATACTAACTGGCTCATATTTATTTCCCCATTCCATTGGACCACCGTGATAACGCGGAATATTAGCTTGCGGTTTGCATTTATCATAAATGAGACTATTACGAGAACTTTCTGACTTCAAGATTTTCCATAAATTACTTGCAGTAATCATATTGTGTCGTTTATTATACCATTCTTCTGTTTTTTGGTCCGGTTGTGGTTTTGAACGCAAATATTGTAGTTTTTGGTCAATGCTTTTTTCTTCAAAATAATCGATATGTTTCGAAACATATACTGGTTTCTCTATGTATTGTAATTGTTCATTAACATAGTTTTCTGAAATCTTTTTTAAAGTTTCTCGTTCTCCTTTGCTATCACTATTCCAATATGCCACTAAATAATTTTCTACGTCAGTTGTAATTAAAGTTTTAAAATTATGACTGAAGAAGTTTTCATAATTATGTTCTATACTAATATCAACAAGTTCTTGTGTTTGTTTATGGAGTTCAAGTAAGTCTTCTTCATTCCAATCATCTATAGGCACTTCAAAAATGTCATATTCTTCATTACATTGAGTACTATTGGATTCACTATCTGAATCATTGTTACAAACACTACTACAAACACTATTACATTCATTAATACAATCATCATTGCAATCGCTATTAGAATCTGTGTCACTACTGCATTCACTAATACAATCATTCATACAATCACTCATACAATCTATATTATATTCAAAATTCATAATTCTTCTATTAATTATTCAAGATATATATTTACATTCAATTTTATCGAATAATATATTTTTCCAATGTATGAAGAAAATTATTTTAACACTTCCTGATACTATTAATCAATGTAATTCTAATAATAATAGTACTAAAATTATACCACCTAAACAACAAAAATCAAGAAAGGTTACTGAAATGAAAAAATGGAATTTTGACAATATAACAATGGAAGAAGAGAAGGAATTAATCATAGAATGTAGGAAATCTGTTTCGCAAGTAAAATCTACCGAGTTTTTGAAACAACAAATCAAAAATAAATTATCATCTTATAAATCGCAAGATAAACAAAAACAGTTGTTCTCTGAATCTGAATTTATAAACCTACAACAAACAATAGAACTTTTGGAGGAATCGCAACATAAATGTTTTTATTGTAAAGAACCCGTTAAATTACTATATGCTAACGTTAGAGAACCAAAGCAATGGACATTAGAACGGTTAGATAATGATCACGGTCATAATTATGGAAATGTAAAAATTGCTTGTTTGACTTGTAATCTGCGAAGACGTACAATGTATCACGAAAGGTTCTCTACTACTCAAGAAATAAAAAATGTTGTGAAAATAGGATAAAAGAAAAGTTATATTGCAATGTAAATGGAAGATATAAAACAAAAACTCAATTATTTTGTTCGTCAAAATAAAGTGCCAAATATCATTTTTCACGGAACTAATTGTGTAGGCAAACGAAGTTTGTTATTAGAATTTATACATAACATATATCGAAACGATAAGGAAATTATTAAGGAGAATGTTCTCAATGTAAATTGTGCTTATGGAAAGGGTATCAAATTTATACGAGATGACCTTAAATTTTATGCCAAGTCAAATGTATTAATGCACGATAATGTGAAATTCAAAAGTATTGTATTGAGTAATGCAGATAATTTGACAATGGATGCTCAGTCTGCACTGCGACGATGTATTGAGCAATTCAGTCATAATACACGTTTTTTTATGATTGTTGAAAATAAGTACAAGTTATTACATCCTATTTTGTCACGTTTTTGTGAAATTTATGTTCCAGAAAATATCAAGGATGGACGTATCATTAAGCATTGCATAGATTATCAAGAAAGTGACCGCATATCTACTTTAAAAAAAATATTAAAATCATTTGAAAATAAAGAAAAAAATTACGAAAACCTAATAGAATGCATTGACAAATTATATTCTAATGGTGTTCACTGTTTTCATTTTATAGAATTTTTAAAAAATCAAAAACCTAATGTACATATTTGTAATACTATAATGGAATTTGATAAGGCACGAATGGAAATAAGACATGAAAAAATGATGTTCTTGTACATATTTAATTATTATTATTTCGTTCAAACGCCCAATAATTAACCCCATTAGACTGTATAATGGACGATTTTGTTATTTCAAATTTACAAGAATCCAGAAACGAATGGTGTACACGTTTAGTTTCTATAATGTCCCCATTAGTAATAGAAGGTTTTCGTTCTATCTTTAAAGAAGCATGGAAAATGTGTGTTGAAAATGATGAATTAAATAAATATTTGATGACTTATCAAGAGTTATTAGTTCGTATCCCAAAATGGAATAATGACATTGTAAGTCAAGAAAGAAAACGCATAATTGAAAGAAGTGGTTGTAATTATTTAGAAGATTTAATTACGTGTGTTCATATTATTCAATTGAAGGTATTAACTTGCATTAGAGTAGGTAACAAACAAAAACAAATAGATATTTCTATTCCAAAATTAGATGATTTCATTCATAAAGTGTATATTAACTGTGCTCGTAAGATATATCAAAATGTTTACTTATTTGAAAATAACATAAACTCTTTACAGCAACAAAAAAATCATCGTGAATTAGAAATGATGGTACAAGAATGTATAATGATCGCTATCCGTGAATCTATTCCAACTGAATCTATTATTCGTGCATATATGGACGAAGCAGTTGAGCAAGAAGATGAAGTTATCATTGAAGATGTCCAACCTGCACCAACTGAAGCTACTACAACAGAAAACCCACAAGTAACCACAAATGCTGAAACAGGAGATTCAAAACCACAAGATAATGAAGAAGAAAAACCTGAAATGGGTATAAAAAATGTAGACGATGAAAAAGTTGTAACAACACTCACATTTAATGACAAAGATACTATTTTAGATGAAACTGACCGAGTGAATCAGATAGAAGCGCCAAAAAGTATTGAAAGATTGGAAGAAATAAGTGCATCTCGCGCTTTAGAAAGAAAAATGGAAGAAGCTGAAGATAGTGACGATGAGAATGACATATTAAATATCAGTAATGAAGACATACACTTAACAGATTTTGAAGACTTATCCAAAACTGCTCCTGTACCAGTCTCTGCAAATCTTGATAATGATGTTTCTTTATTAGGTCATATTGAAGAACTATAATCGTAATTCGTGTATATTATAAAAAAAATACATTTTTGTATAATATTATGGAAAAGGAACTCGCATTTGCCGTAATTACAACCTTGTTTTACGTAATTTTACGTTTTTTAGAAATGAAATACATTGAAAAAGAATGGAAACCAATTAGGTTATTAATACGCGATGTTATTATAGTCTTTGTAAGTGCTTTAGCGTCTTCATATATTTTTGTAAACTATCATCAAAGTTTCAGTAATTTTTTTAATGTTATTACAGATACAGCAATGATGGACTCATCAAATATGAAAGTATATACAGGTGAGCCTGGATTCTAAGTATATAAGTATAATCTCTATGAGTATATTATAGAAATTATATGCCAGATTATCGTGAAGATTTTGCAAATATTTTAGATCAATTGAGTACGTATACCGGTAAGCGTGGTGATTATATCCGCTCAAAGATTTTTAAACGAGCTTATGAAAATATGACTATGTATTCAGGTGCTATTGAAACCAAAGATGATTTGGAAAACATACCTGGTGTAGGACCTGGAATCGTGAGATTATTTGTAGAATTTGTAGATACCGGAAAAGTTGAATTGTTAACCAAAGAACAAAATCGTACAGAAAACGTTTTCTCCGATATTTACGGCGTTGGTCCTAAGAAAGCCAAAGAATTGGTGGAAAAAGGAATTCGCTCATTAGATGAACTCCGTGAAAAACAGGATTTACTCAATGACATTCAAAAAGTGGGATTAAAATATTACGACGACATCTTGAAACGTATTCCACGCAGTGAAATAGATAAATATTTGGAATTATTCCAAGAAAAAATGGATGCCGTTAAAGACGATACTACTAAGTTTGAAATTGTCGGAAGTTATAGACGTGGTAAAAAAGAATCTGGAGACATTGATGTTATAATAACATCTGAGACTCGTGAAGTTTTTAAAAACTTTGTATCCAAATTGATATTAGATGGGGTAATTATTGAGGTGTTATCACGAGGTTCTTCCAAAAGTTTAGTTATTGGTCGTTTAAATGATAAATCTACACCGCGAAGAATAGACTTTTTATATAGTCCTCCTGAAGAATATGCATTTGCTACTTTATATTTTACTGGAAGCAAAATGTTCAATACTGTAATGCGTTCTCACGCACTTTCTATGGGATTATCATTAAATGAACACGGTTTATACAAAAAAGAAAAAGGACAAAAAAAAGAAGACAAATTAACACAACTATTTAAAAATGAGCAAGAAATATTTGACTTTTTAAAACTTACCTATAGAGAACCAAATGAACGTGTAGATGGAATGTCTGTGATTAAGGAAGATGGTTCTCGTGTTCTTCAACAAGTAAATAAACAAAACAAACAAGTAAATAAGACTTTAAAAACAGAAAAGAAGAAATCACCAAAAAATAAAACTGTTAAGAAAAAAATTGAAAAGAAAGCAATTAGCCCAGAGTTACTACCATATACAAAAATGAAAATCGGAGATTTAAGAAAAGAATTGGCCGGTTTAATGAATATGAAAGAAAAAGACTTGAAACATATGAAATCAAAAGAAGAATTGGGGAAAATGATTTTGGAAAAGAAAAATAATAATGGAGAACCGACTGAACAACCACCAATGCCTTTACAAGATGAGCCTGTAGAGCAACCTGTAGAACAACCTGTAGAACAACCTATGGAAGAACCTGTAGAGAAACCTGTAGAACAACCTATGGAAGAACCTATGGAAGAACCTGTAGAGCAACCTATGGAAGAACCAAAACCAGAAAAGAAACCAAGAAAGAAGAAGTCTACTCCAAAGAAATCGCCAAAGTCAAAAAATAAAACCTTAAAAAAGATAAAAACAAAATCAGAAAATATTGTAATGACAAAAGCAAAAACCTTGGAACATATGGAGAACTTTAAAAATCAAGGGATGACCTACTTAAAAACTTTGAAAGATTCTGAAGTCGGACACATTATTACTGTTGCAAATGAACAATTTCACTCTTATGATGATTCCAAAGTAGTTTCATTAACAGATAATGAATACGATATTGTAAAAGAATATTTGGAAAAGAAAAATCCAAATCATAAAGCTCTCAAAGAAGTCGGTGCACCAATTGAAAAAAATAAGGTTGAACTCCCAGTAAATATGCCATCAATGGATAAAATAAAACCTGATACAAATGCATTAGCAAACTGGCAAGTAAAATATAGTGGTCCTTATGTATTATCTTGTAAATTAGATGGTGTAAGTGGTTTATATTATGCAATGGACGGTAAACGTAAATTATATACCCGTGGTAATGGTAAAGTCGGACAAGATATTTCTCATCTTTTGAAAGATATCAAAATACCAGATGTTAAAGATGTAATTGTTCGTGGTGAATTTATCATTAAAAAATCGGTATTTGAAAGTAAATATAAAAGCAAGTTTGCCAATCCAAGAAATCTTGTGGCAGGGATTGTAAACAAAAAATCCAAAGATAGTAAATCAAAGGATGTAGATTTTATTGCATATGAAGTCATTGAACCAATACAAAAACCAAGTTCTCAAATGGCATCTTTACAATCAATGGGATTTCAAACCGTTAAAAATGCAAACAAAGAAACAATATCAAATAACTATTTATCAGATATATTAATGGATTGGAGAACTAACTATGAATATGAAATAGATGGAATTATTGTAAGTGATGATAAAGTGCATCCACGTATAGAAGGTAATCCAGACCATTCATTTGCTTTTAAAATGGTAATGTCAGACCAAGTAACAGAAGCAAAAGTAGTAGATGTTTTATGGAAACCAAGTAAAGATGGATATTTGAAACCTCGTGTTCGTATTGAACCTGTAAATATTGGCGGTGTAACTATTGAATATGCAACTGGGTTTAATGGCAACTTTGTAGAAACCAATAAAATTGGAATTGGTGCGGTAGTACAATTGATTCGTAGTGGAGATGTAATTCCTCATATTAAAGGCGTAACAACTCCAGCAGATAAAGCTAAAATGCCAGATGTAGAATATAGCTGGACTGAAACTCACGTGGATATTATATTAGCAAATAAAGACCAAGACCCGGAAGTGTTAAGCAAAACTATTACCTTATTCTTTACAAATTTGGGCGTGGAAGGACTATCTATTGGAAATGTAAAAAAGATTATAAAAGCTGGATATAATAGCATTTGTAAAATCCTTGAAATGTCTGAAGAGGATTTATTAAAAGTAGAAGGATTTAAAGAGAAAATGGCGAAAAAACTCAAAACAAATATTGCAAGTTCTATTGAAAAATCAAATTTGATTCAAATTATGGCTGCATCCGGTAAGTTTGGACGTGGAATCGGTGAACGAAAAATTCGTCCAATAATGGATGCATATCCGGATATTTTATCTCGTAGTGAAACTAATGCAGAAAAAATAGAAATGTTGAAAGGAATAGCTGGAATTGGTCAAGAAAATTCCAAATCCTTTGTAGAAAATATTTCTGAGTTTTTAGAATTTATGCGTCAATGTAAACTTACATATAAATATGATGAAAAAGAGGACAAAACGCCAAAAGTAGATGTAAATGAGTCTCATCCATTGTTTAATAAAAAGATAGTTATGACAAAAATAAGAGATAAGGAAATAATTGATAAACTACCATCATTTGGTGCATCTTTAGTGGACAGCGTCAAAAAGGATGTATTTGTAGTCATAACCAAGGATAAAGATGATACTTCAAGTAAACTTACAAAAGCACGCACAATGAATATTACCATAATGACACCTGAAGAATTTAAGACATCATATTTTGCTTAAGTGTGTTCGTATTTTCATAATTTTTTTTTACTTCAATATATATGACTGATCTATCAAATAATACAACAAATAATACAATCAATAATACATCAAATGATGATAATGTATTATTTATTAGCACAAACAATGTAAATGAAGGTGCTACTATTAATGACGATGTTAGTAGTGAAGTGACTGAAAACACAAATGACTTTCCTCGTCCTGGAACTGTAAGAGAAAGAATTAGTAATTTCCAACACGATACAGCATCTGAAGTATCAGGTCCATCTGAAAGCGCTTTTCAAAATGCTACAAGTCGTCTCTTTCCAGAAGTTCCTCCAAGCCCTGATGGAACAACTTTAACACCTAGTGCTCATCGTGGGATGCCCAATGGCAATGATAAATTCAATATTTTTAAGAATGAATATATTGCTATACGAAGTAATAATTTACATGTATTAAAAGAATCCAAAGAATGTAAACGATTATTAGACCTGAAGTATAATGATTTACTATTTATGATAAATAATATTCAAACATCTGTGATTTTTACATCTACTATTTCCGGATTCTTACAAGCTACTAAAATACAGTTTAGCATTTCCGAAATAGCTGTATCTATTGTATCCATTAGTATTGCGACATACATTTCATTAGTCCTTTCCATTTCAAAATATTATGCTTTAGACGAATTAAAGGAAAGAATTCAATTACTCCGTGAAAAGTATTCATTATTATTGAATGAAATAGATTACAATATGGATAAATTAGGTCCTTGGTCAATGAAACGTGTCTGGAAATATGAAGATCACGAAAGCAAATATTTAGAATGGATGGAAGATAAACAAGATATTACTAATCGTTATGGTGAAATTGTAAATACCAAGAAAGAATTGGTTACAGAATATGAGTGTATTATGGACACTAAATCAAGAAACCATTATCATATACAAAACAAAAAATTAAATCTTAAAAACAAAGAGAAAATATACGAATGGGAAAAGAAAGAAGTTGTTTTAGAAACCACAATAGCAAAAGATAAAAAGGCCACAAAGGAACGAGCCAAATTAGAACAGTTGGAATTACGAAGAAACAGTATTATGCTTTCTACGGAAGAACTGGATAATTGGTCATTTGACGCGGATGATTGGACCAGTGTATAGAAATGATATTTAATATTCAATTTAATATCATATAAATCATAAAATTATACAAAAATCATACAATTAAAACAATGTATGTTCAGTAACTAATTCTTGAACAAGCATACCTAATGCAGCAATCATAGCTAATCTTCCATTGTTTAATTCCTTGTTTAATAATTCACGACCTTGATCACTATCTAAGTCATTGATGAGTTGAAATCCAAGGTCACCTGGTTGATAATCTTCCAATAATTTGAAATAATTTGAAGTTGAATCATTTACAAAAGGATTTTTCCAACCTCTGATCATACTTGAAAATTCAGATATGAACATTAAAACTACTAATCCAAGTTGAAAGGAATTAGATAGTTCTTCAAATTGATGAATAGCTGGTTTATGTGTGTAAGTTTCAATAATTGGTATGATTGTAGTAGCAACCATTGCTAATCTTCCGTGTTTCAATTCAGCTTCACGATATAGAAGAGTCTTATCACTATCGTTTAATAGATTTAACGGGTCAAAGTTTTCAATTGGCTTGGTAGAACCAACAATTATAGGTACATTTTGTTTCGTAGAAGATGGGGTTGTAATCCTTGAAAAAGCATTTGCAAAGAATGGGAGTAAAAGTAAAATCAATGATCTAATCATTATAAGTATTTAGTTTACAATGTCTCTATATTTATATTTACCAAATATATTTATGAGCATATATGCTAAGTGATGACGTGGCAATAATAATTTATGCTGACGTGGCATATATTGGAATTTTATCAATATCTACAATAAGAGCCCCGGACGGAATTTCATTCTTGGCATTAGTATCACTAATACTATAACATTGGAAGAAAGGATGGGATAATTGTTTTGTAGGTGTGTGGTGATGTACAAGTCTCGCAATCATTTTATATAATTTGAAATTAGGATATCTTTCATCGCCATTTTTTTTATATAATATATTTTTACCATCATCATCACTACACCATTCCGCAATTATTTTTTGAAATCCGTCCATATCTTTGACTTTCATTTCACTATCAATAACGAAATCGTAAATAGAACAACCTAATCGACATAAATCAAAACTATAGTTAGGGTCAATGCGTTTCTTTGAAGGGTCATAGAAAGGTTCGGTATTATATTGTCCGTGACCGTCACCCCCTTCTTGAAAACTATCACTGCAAAAAATGTGGTCTTGGAAACGGTATATAGCTCTTCCAAAATCAATTATTTTAAAAATTTTTCCAAATGTAGGAACTTTGTAATATTTGCTTTTGTATACATAATAGATATACTCCTCATCTGTTTCTGTGTACATAACATTATTTGTATGTAAATCATTGTGTGTAAACTGGAATGCTTTTTGTAAACATAGCAAAATCATAATAATTTGAAATAAAACAGAACGCCCAGAAGATTCATCTAATTCATCATTATGTAATAAACTATCAAATGTTCCAGTGCACTTTTCAAGACAAATCATCTGAACTGGGAAATCATACAAGTAAGCATATAAAGGCTCTTCTTCCACACTACTTTCTTGTTCTTCATCCGAATCCATATCTAAGTTGTCATTATTTTCATCGTTAGTATTTGATTCATTTTCCAAATCATCGTCATTTTCATCATCAGATAATGATACTACACTATTATCACTATCATCTGGCAATGCGTTTTTATTCTCATTAGCTTCTAATAAGTCATTTTCATAAACAAGTTCTATAGGTTGTCCTTCTGATTCTTTATTATCATTGTCAAGTGTTTCAAAATCAATATTACACGATTCATCAGAAATTGCAAGTGTTGGTTTATTTTTTTTAGAATTATGATGATTATGGTAAGAATGTTGAAATACACTTGTGTGGAAAAGTTTAGAAATATTTTCGTGAAAGAAGTCGTATGTCTGTAAATATTCTAAGTCATCAATTATATCAAATCTATATTGCTTTTGTATTCCTAAAAAAGAGCCATAATAATCAATGCCGTGTATGAAAGAATGTTTATGTAATAATTGCCCTATCAACAAATTACAAAAATTATCTACATAAGAAGCATTATGAATACTGTTTATTTTGTTTTGTATTTGTCCAGGTTTGGGTAGTTCAATATTCAAATTTTTATATTTTCCAATAAGAAAGTGACAAGGGTCTAATAATGGTCCATATTTGAAAAATATAGACTTTTCGTGACACATATTTACATCTTGATGGTCGCTTACTTTATGATTGTCATACAATTGGAAAGGAGTTTTGATAACAACGTTATTACTACCATCAATAAGAGAAGTTTTATAATTATCAAATAATTCAAACAAAGGGTAGTATGTTTGTAAAGAAGATATTGCGAAAGGGTTATAATCCATTTCATCAGATTCCCAAGAGTCAATGCTTGGGAGCCGACAATGGTGAAATTCGATATTGATTTTAGATTCAATATTTTTATCCATAATACACTAAAGTAATTTAATTTATAGAATAATCAAACACAAATACAACTATAAAAATAAAATAGTGCGTTTTAGAAAATTCATTTAGATGTCTTGTAATAATATAGAAATGACACTTGAATTAAAAAAATTTGATATGAGAACAATTACATTTAAGCCTAATGAAAATAAAGGACCCGTTATCGTAATGATTGGTCGTCGTGATACTGGAAAATCGTTTTTGGTTCGTGATTTATTATATCATCATCAAGATGTTCCAATTGGTACAGTGATATCCGGAACAGAAGCCGGAAATGGTTTTTATTCTGCACACGTCCCAAAACTATTTATTCACGAAGAGTACAATAGTGTATTAATAGAAAATATATTGCGCAGGCAAAAAGCGGTATTAAAGCAAGTAAAAAAGGAAACTGAGACCTATGGGCGTTCTAAAGTTGACCCCCGTGCATTTTGTATATTAGATGATTGTTTGTATGACCAATCTTGGACTCGTGATAAATTGATGAGATTATTATTTATGAATGGAAGACATTGGAAAATTATGTTGATTATCACAATGCAATATCCTTTAGGTATTCCACCGAATCTTCGTACAAACATTGATTATGTTTTTATCTTAAGAGAACCATATTTGACAAATAGAAAACGTATTTGGGAGAATTATGCTTCTATGTTTCCAACGTTAGATGCATTTAGCGCAGTAATGGATCAAACAACAGAAAATTATGAATGTTTAGTGATAAATAACAATGCCAAGTCAAATAAATTAAACGAACAAATATTTTGGTATAAAGCAGAAAGTCGTCCAGATTTCAAATTAGGCTCAAAAGAGTTTTGGGAAATTTCCAAAAATATTGGTTCTGACGATGAAGACGAAATGTACGACCCAAGTAAATCCAAAAAACGAAGTGCTGGACCACAAATCAATGTAAAGAAGTCAAAATGGTAATTAGCGTCCCAAAAAATCCAAAGGGTCTAACAAAGCACTTTCTTGTGTAATAAATGTGGGTGGTTGTGTTTGAGATTGTTCTGGTTGTTCTGGTTGTTCTGATTGTTCTGATTGTTCAGTTTGTGTAGATTGTGTAGATTGTGTAGTAACAGTTTGTGTAATTTGATTACTTGATACATCTATTGTTGAATATGGATAGATAGTTCCGGAAATTTGCGGCGGGTTTTCATTAAGCGTCCTGTTTTCTTGTGAAAATGGTCCAGTTAATCCTGCAGTAGTAAACAATTGTTGAAATGCAGCGGATAATCTTGATCCTGCATCATTTGCGTCTATTTCATTTGTTCGAACTTCGTTATTAGTATTAGTATTAGAATCGGAATCAGAATCACTATCACTATCACAATCATCCATTATTAAATTGTCTTGTTGTTCATATACACTTGGGTAAAATATATGTGAATTCCAAAAATATTCTTCCGGTCTCACTTCACAAATATGAGTTTTGAAGAAATCAGACGTTGAGATAACATTCTCATTGCTATGAAATGGTAAATATTCAGGGTTGACAGTTGTTGATTTTGATGTATACTTCCTAACTCCATTTTCGCTTTCTTTTTTATTCAAACTCACACGGGTTCTTCCAAATTTTGGATTAAATAATATAAATTTTTCCATTTTATAAAAAAATAGCTGTTTATAATTAAATCGCTTTTGGCTATTGTTAGAATACCTGAATTTTAAAAACAAATTATAGTATGGTTTCAAAGCTTTAATTGTAAGGTCCTGTGGAAAATTTGCTTCAATAACGAGTTTGTGTTTTTTTGTTGATTTCAGGAATTTATTAACGTGTTTTATCATTGTTTTAATCCCACGAATTAATTCATTGTTAGGATTATTTTTTGTTAGGCTGTTTATATGATATTCCATTATAGTTTGTGAATTGTTGGTTTGAAAATGATGTAAATCAAAATTGTTTCTGAAAAATGCTTCAAATAATACGCAATTGATATGAGTATGATGTTTAATAAAAAAGTAAATATTATATAATATTGTTTTTGAAAATGGTATATTAGTATATGGATTTAATATGGGAAGGGAAAGAGAAAAAAAATCCTCGGAATTGCAAAGTTTTGAATTGATAATTCTTACCAATTCAATAATATTAAAATAATAAACAGATTTCTCGTGAATAATAGGAATTGTGTGTTTATGACGTTTATTCAGAGGCGATAGGTCCATTGTTTCACTATTACAAGTAGGATATTTTTTCAGTCTGAATAAATTCACAAAGCGACGAAACCCATTAATAACTTTCATATATTTTCCTAAGCATAATATAATATTTCCAAATTGTTTTTTACACATAAATCGTGTGTCATAATAACGAATGCAATCAAATATAGTGATACAATCAAGAGAATTTATATGACAATTAAAAAAGGTGTACATATTTGAACGTAGAAAAGACTCTTCTCTGGAAATATTATTATATTCATTTGTATGGATACTTTGGTATATTTTTAAACTATCATCAAATCCCATATTTTCGGGAACATTTTTATAATAATCTTCTTTTGCTGTTAGCAATTTTGGTATAATATAATTTAATAATGGCATTATATTATACTGTAATCTTTGTTTATATGTATTCAAAAAATTTATTTATTTCCATTATCACCATCTAACATACGTTTTAATACTTCTGTATTATGTTGCTTTTGTTCCTCAGGATCAGCAACTTCACGTTCTTCAAAATCTACTGTTTCAGTAACACCAACAAGATTACCATCTTCATCCATAGTTTGAGTAAGAACATTACCTGATTTGTTAGCATTATCAATGTTCTCTTGAATAGCTTTTTGTTTTGTTTCACGAATACGTTTTTCAAATTCTTCTTTTGCACGTTGCTCATTTTTCATCTTCTCACTGTGTAATTGATTTAGCTCTTCTTCCATAAATTCTACACGTCCTGTCTTATAAGCATCAGGATCCCACGGAATCCACATACCTACTGGACCAACAAAAATATCGTGATTAGGATCAATATCACGAAGCTTTTTGCAACGTTCTTCAGCTTCTTCTTGATTATTGAATACTCCTCTTACTTTTAGACCACGAACTGAAGTTTGGAATGCATTTTTACGATTGTATTCTTCATTTAATCGTTCTTCATTCTTATCCAGGAAGGTTTTATAATCATCATCAATAGGCATAGAGCGAAGAGTTTCTCCTTCTTCTTTAGCAAATTCATTGAAATCTTCCATTACCTTTTCTACATTAAGGCTGTATTTATGGGACATAAAATTTAGGAAATCGAAGAACTTTGCCATAGATTTAGTAAAATCCCAAGATTTGATAAATTCTTCGAAAATAAATAATTCGCGCTTTTTCAAAATGTTTTCTGGGGAAACAAATGATAAACAAGCAAATTTTTGACCAGCAATAGGAACATCCTCATCACATAAATCAACATATTTAGGGTTTGGTTTTCCATCGACCATTTTTCTTTCAAAGGCAGACATAATAGTATTTAGTAGGTTGTTTTGTTTATACTCTTTTTTGAAATAAAATATTTAGGTATAATATATAAATGTCTGGTATGTTTGACGTACAAGAATTGGTAAAACGCGTTGTAAAATATTTAATCGAAGGTGTAGTTGTTGCTATTGTTGCTTTCTCTCTTCCAAAACAAACTTTAAACATTGAAGAAATCACCATCATTGGTCTTGTTGCTGCCTTAACTTTCAGCATCTTAGATGTATTTGTCCCAGCAATGGGTGCTACTGCAAGAACTGGTGCCGGTTTCGGTATTGGTGCTAACTTAGTAGGTTTCCCTAAGGTTGCATAAATTTAGAATAATATTATGATATTATATAATATTATGGACGACAATTATAAAAATTTGATAATGTTTTACCAAACCACATTACGTAACGTTGGTTTATATACAACCATTTCTTTCGGGGCATTGGGTTATTCACGTTTTTACAGAGGCAAATCACAATTATACAATTTAGCATTAATCCTTATTAGTTTATGCTTTTTAGCAGTTGCTGCAATTATTAATTATTATTTGATTATTGATGTTATGGAATTCTCCATAACACAAGAAGAGGATATGAAAGCAAAAATATTAAAATGGAATGTCATTCCACAAACCGTATTAGTTTTCCAAGCAATATTGTTATTATTAGGAACGTATACATTATTAACTCAAACTATACAGTAGGGAAAAATTGCCAGTCTAATTCTTTGCATACTTCCTTCCATATCATATCTTGTTCTAATTGTTTTTCACGGTCCTTCATCATTGGAATAAATGGTAAATATTGTGTTTGGTCAAGCAGCACACACAATTGATAAAGTGTATATGTATAATTGAAAAAATTTGTACGATTTGGTGGACAATGAATAGCCCACGGTTTTTGAATTTCAATAAACAATACACAGAGGGTTTCGTGCAATTCTTCGTTCATTACCGGTGGTTTAATTCCAAAAATAGAATTGATATATTGAATATGTTCAAAATATTTATTGAGACCGAGTTTCCTCAAGATTTCACGCATTTTCCCATAATTTAATTGTTTCATATCTGTAATACGCTCCTTTTTGATACGGTCTTTGATTGCTTGTATGACTTCATCAGGAATTTGAGTTGTTTCTTTTGCTTGAAATTGTGCGAGGATTTCTTTGAAATGATTCAAACGAATATACGCTGTATAAGAGACCTCATTTGGTGGTTCTTTATTGGTAGGTTTACCTCCTTCTACAATATGTCGTACAAAGCGACCACATTCCATATTGTTACAAATCAATACTCCTTCGTCTTCTTGTGGTATTAGTTCTCCCTTATTACAGAAATAGCAAGTGTCACATTCTATTGTGAAATCTTGTAATAGTAGTGTTTCCTCATTAATATTTTTCCAGTAATTTTGATACAATTGCCGAGAACTACTATATTTATTATTTTGGATATTTGTTCCCTCATCATTGGCGGATTTAATCTTAAAAAACGAATTGATTACGTTATTGTTTTGAGAGTTTTCGCCTGTATTAATTTTTTGCTTTTCTTCAAAATATGAAAAGATGTATTTCGAATTTTCTAAAAAGTAATTATTCTTTTCATTTTTATGCTGCTTTATTTTGTTATTAATGCTTTTGATACGAAATTGTAGCTCTAACTTTTTATCAATATCCTTTTTTTGTAATGATTTGATTTGTTCCTTAAGATTTTCTTTCTCTCTTACTAAATTTGGTATGATTGTATCTTCTAAGTTCGAAAAGTATTCCATCATTTGATCATGTTTAATATCAATTGTGAAGCTTGTATTAGATGATGTCATTTAATATACTACACATAAATGGTTTATATTTTTATTTGTATATAATGTTTATAATATATATACGCATACATATGAATTATAATCAATATGGTGGAGATAGAAGCCAAAAAAGACTTTTAAGAGAAAGAAATAATCATTTAGCAGAATTTACAAGTTCTTACGTAAAGAATACGGTAACCTTGAATCAAGATAAAAC
>MDSZ01039575.1_pt1 | contig 18766 bp, 32 predicted proteins | sample 811201 | NCBI WGS metagenome assembly MDSZ01 (sample SAMN05326647, study PRJNA326480) | marine metagenome | isolation source: seawater | place: Indian Ocean: North | collected 2010
CTAATCAGCCTCCCTACTAAGCGGCTAAGCGCTGTTCGAAGTGTAAGTTGTTGTTTGCAACTAAAGTTTTTGAACTGTTAAGGTCGTATCTAACCTACTTGCACTATTCCTCTTTCTTACTCTGTCGAATCCTTTTCGTCCCCTTTTTTAACGTTTTACAAACGGCATAATCCATGTTTGCAATTCTTGTGCCGATGTAGCAAAAGGCTCATCCGGCACTAAATTATGTTTATCTAGTGTTGCTTGGATTTCTGGCCAAAAAATTTCTTCTCCCCAATCATGCACAGCGATACAATCACCGCTTTTTAATAGCGGCGCGTACATGTTAAATTCTCTGGCCTTATCTCCACCATCACAAAAAATAAAAGTTTTAAAATCGGCGACATTCTCAGTTATGTGTTTACGAGCTGGTTCGCTAAATATATCTTCTTGAGAAAAGTTAATATACGGAGATATCTCTGTTAATTTTTCGTACCAATGTCCACACCCTTCATGCTCTCTTTTATACCAAGTATCTTGTGGAAAAAGTTCATAAGTTTCAAAAAACATTTTTTCAGTAACAGCAGCATAGTTTGCTAAATAAACACTTAAACTGCCTTTTTGGCTTCCTATTTCTACCATATATTCAAAATTATGCGCGTCAAAGTAATACTCAAACCATGGAATAGCTAGCCAATTTTGTGACATACCGCCTCCCATTAATTTTTGATTAATAATAGAAATATCACCTATTGTCATAATTTTTTCTTTGTATAACTGTTTTGGAATTAACTCGCTATTTCCATGCATGTTTTGTAATAGATTTTTATCATATTTCATGTTGTTTTTCTTTTCTTTTTAACAATAACACCCATGGGAGTACCATCCTCAGCATCTAACCATATAGTTATTTCTTTTTTAGTTTCTTCTTTTTGAATTTTTGAATGATTGATTTCTTTTTTAGCTTTTTTTAAAGCTGCATTTTCAGAACTGTGGGAGCTAACTAAGTCACCTTGAATAAACCTTCCGTTCCATTTATATACTTTCCAACTCATTTTCTCTCTCTTCGAAATAATTATCAACTTTATATCTGCTTAGAGTTTTTTTAAAATCACCGTAAGTCATTCCTAAAAATCTTGCAGCATCTTTTTTAGAATTTGTAGTTGAGATGGCAAATTTTAAAAGTGCATCTTTAATAATAGAACTAGAGTTTCTCCAAATGTCAAATCCATATAATCTATTTTTAAAATGCCTTGCTGATAATTCTAATTTAATAGCAATCAGATCTTCTAAAGTTAAGTTATTAATTAAAACCAATAAACTATCATTTACAAGGTTTTGATCTTCTAAATAACTTATTACACTTTTATTAATAGTAGTAGATTTATTAGCTTTCATAACTTTCATACGCTGTCACAACTTTATTATAACGTTGGTGTAAACACGTGTCAAGTACTTTTTATAAATTTAATTCAAGATCGTTTTCATCGTCGCTAGCGCCCATATCGTTCATTTCTTGACCTTGGACTGCGCTATCATACGCTTGATTTGTTGGTTCGTCAACTTCGGGAGTAATTTCTTTTTCAAACTTATCAAAATATAATTTTAAATTAGCAATTAAGTAATCATAAAATAATTCTTGATCTTCAGTATTAGAAAGCAAATCGAAAGAATCTACAATACTTGTTTGAATTTTTTTGAAAGCGTTATAAGCAACATTACGACCAGTTTCATCAGCCCCTTCTAACCCAAATTCATCGCGAGGGTCTTCTTCTTCAACATCTTCATCATCAGATTTTTCAGCATCTGTACGAATATCAATAAATTTATCGTCATCAGTGATATCAACATCGATGTCTTCTTCTAATGCGCCACTTTCATCAGCGGCCTTTTCATTAGCTTCTGCAGGAGTTAATGCTCCAATCACAGCATTGATAATATGTGAGCGAAATGATTTTCTTTGCTCTGGATCTGTTGTAAGAAGCTTAAAATCGGTTTCTAAAACAGGAATAATCTTTTTTAAAAGATCTTCTAACACATTGATACCAGTAGATTTGTTAGGTGTAGGCTCGTTGTCTGGAACTGTAGATTCTTTTAATAATCTTACTTCGTGCTTTAAAAGTCCACGAATTACATCTCGCAGTTTTTCTTCATCTAATTTTTGTTTTGCCTTGACAACTTTAATTGCTCGGCGTATACTTTCTCTTAGTACTTTTTCTTCTTTTGCGTTCATCGAATAAGTCCCTTTTCCATAATTAGTCTCATAACTTCATCAGTGGTATTATTTTCTGCGATTCCTAAAGTTCTTTTCATTACCTTATCTTTCTTTTTGTCTTTTTTCGGAACAACGTTTCCTGAATATCCTACGTTGCTTCCGCCGGCCCCAGAAGAAATTTCGTTAAGTCCAGTATTGATTCCTAAAATAGATAGAAAATCAAAAACATTATCATCACCAGTAAAGTCTTCTAAAAGCTCAATAGCTTCTTCATCTTCATCTGCAATCCCAAGAAGATATCGCATATCAGATGCGTGAAATTGTCTTGGATCTTTGCCGGCGCCTTTAACGCTTGGCATTTCTTCACGAATTGGTGACTGATTTAACAAATCCATATAATAAGAGGAGTGGTTAATTGGATCTACAGCAGAATTTTGAAGAGGAACCATTTTGACTCCCGGCTTTAAATACTTTTCAGCCGTTTGAAAACGAGCAGCATCATTACCTTTCGACGAAACACCAAGAATTACAGTATCCCCTTCATGCAATGGACCTTCGCTACCAATAAAATCATATGTAGCTGATATCGGAGAGGCATGATCAGAAATCTGCACTTGCACATTTGGAAGATGAGATACTAACGACTCCCACATACGCTCAGAGTCTTCGGCAGTGATTTCTCTACCATTTGGTAATCTACGTCCGCTTTTAAGAGGTCGAGAAATTAAAACAACAACTTCATCGGCCATGTCAGAATATTTTTCAACCATTCCTAAATGTCCTCTGTGCGGTGGCTAAAAAGCGCCAGGAACAATTGCAATTTTTTTAGCTTCTACATCAACTGGCTCACCAACTGGATCAGCATCTTCGTCATCTAAAGCCGGCTCATCTTCTTTCATTATTACTGGCTGCTGTGGTGCTTGACCAAATCCGCCACCAAGGTTACCTAAAATAAACTCTCCAGTAATCTTTACAGGATTCGGACCAAAAAGCTTATCATCACGAATAACAACACCTTCATGGTTCATTACGTCGCCCATCGGACTCGTTAAACCTCCTAGAACTTTGTTACCTAATAATCTAGTAGCATGCATCATTACAGCACCATAAATTGCTGCTTCAGCATCATTGTCTTCAATTAAATCTACGATTGGTACTTTTTGTTGCAGAATATTCAGATAAAGTTGCTTATGAAGCGGATGAGTTTTTGATCCGTCCTTTAACTTGACTGTTTTATAACGCGGATTAGTGGCCTCAGATAACCACTCACCTAAAGACTTAGTAATCTCGCGATCATCTGAAATTTTAACAGTAAATGGCTCTGAGAGTACGTCACTGTACTCAATGTCAGCCATTTTCTCGGTCGGCACACTACCATATACCTGAAATCCTCGCTCGTTTGCAATTGGGTTAAGCTTTTTAACAAGCTTTTCCATAACACCGGGGTCATAAGGTATTTCTGTGCTCGGAGCTTTCACGCCTTCAGGACGTTCCATTCCAGGTCTTTCAATACCTTTTGCAGCCCCAGATTTACCAATTTTGTGATAAAATTGATTTAGCCCGTGAATAGCAAGGAAATTTTCATCATATTCGGTAACGTTTGTTGTCCCTTCTACATATTCAGTATTTAAAAATCGAGAAGGATCATCCCACATGCCCAATGCAACTAACTCTGATTTTATTGAGGGTAACGCTTCGTTTAAAATTGACAACAAAGTTTTGATTGCCGGCCGCATTCCATGTCCTTCTGGAAAACGGTCATCAACGCGGGACATCGTGATTCCTTCGATGTCTATTGGTTTGAGAGAACCACGGTCTACCGCAAATTGTTTCTGTTCATCGCCGACAACTTTAAACGATACGTTTACGCCGTCTATTTTAACCGATCCTGCCCCTTGTTTTTCTACGTAGGTCTTAGCCCTTTCAAAAAAATCAAGAAGGTCAGAGCCTGTGTTAACCCACCCTAAATCAAAAGGATGGGCCATGTGTCCAGCTGCACCACCCATTATGAATCCTCGTTTTTGTTTTCTTCTAAAATAGTAAGCCTTTCTTCAAGAATCTGAAGTTCATTTTGCATTTGACGTGCAGACCGGCGCGCCTCTCTAAGATGCTGTTTAGCTATAGATAAACGTCGCTCTTCAGTCATAGACCTTGGTTTTATTCCTGCGATTATTTCCTGTAAACCCTGAAGATAAGTAAAAATACTTCTTTCTTTAGAATTTTCATGCAAATAATCAAACCACTCTTGATTATCAAACACAATGTACTCCTATTTTAGTTTACTTAGACTTTGTAGATTTAGCGCGGGGCTTTCGATTAGATTTTGCCTTTGCTTTTGGCTTAGGTTCTTTTGCTGCTTCTGGCTCAGAAAGTTTTTCAGGCTCTGTGCAATCTGGCTCGTCACAGCATTCCTCTTCGGGCTCAGGCTTGGCTGCTTTGGGGCGCGCCTGTGGGGCGGGTTGAGATACTTCTTCGGCCGCCTCTGGTTCCGCTGGGGCTGACGCTTCTTTTTCTGCTGCAACTTTTGCTAAAAGCCAATGTTTCTTCCATACTTTACCCATTTTTCTTCATCTCCTTGAGTCTAAGTACAAGCGCTTGAGCTAATTTTGCCGCTCTTTGCTCTTGCAATTTTCGCTCTTCGTTTACATAAGCTTTATCGCCTTTCTTTTCGCCGCGACCTTTTCCACTATGTTTAAGATCATCATCTTTCTTAGTGGTATAGTCTTTTTCACCCTTGTGAGTCTTAGAATCATCACCTTTAGACTCGCCATCATCTTTTTTGCCAGGAGGATGACCGTGACCTTCAGCTAGCGATGCGTTTGTGACTTGAATGTCTTCTGCTGCAACGTTTTCAAGAATTGTTCCATCTGCTAACTTCATGTCGTAATGTGTAACTCGACCAAGTTCTTTATTATAATTATGATTGACTGCTTCAGCCATTTCAACGGAGCCGTTATAAGAAACGCCACCGTGATGCACGCAATAATGATTAGGAGCAAAAACATCATCTTCAGTCTCTTCTAAAGGACGTACTCTTCGCGCAGAATCACGACCAGCAACTCTGTCGGGGGAGTCTTTTCTGCTCTTCTCATCAATTTGTTCATCTTCCTCTAAAGCACCACCAGATTTAAGAGCTTTTTCTTCTTCATCTTCTCTTTTTTTAGTGCCTGTAAAATCGGCTGGATCTTTTTCAGAATCGGCCTCGTTTAATTTATTAAGGGAAAAACTAAAACCCCATTTTTCTGTAAGAAGAGTGTTAATCTCTCCATTTTTCCAATCTTTTGTAGACATCGAACTTTTAACTCCTTTTTGTAAATGTTCATTATAAATAGTACCTTTTATACTGTCTTCCCAATCTCTAAAAACTATTGACGCTTGGTAAGCTTCAATTTCCATATTTCTTAGATGAGAATCTTTCTGCGCATACCCTTGTTCGCCCATCCCTTCTGTATTATCAAAATCTCCGTTACATTTTTGTGTATGGTGCATTAACTCGTGCGCCAACGAGCGCATAATATCTTTAGGGTGTCGATTTGTAGTATAAAGAGTGATGGCTTCATTCTCCGGATCGTAGAAACCAGTTTTGCCTAACGGATTAGCCGCGTTCTCAGCATCTTGTTTCAGAAATAACTTTGGTGGACGGTCAAAGCCCATTTTTTCTTTTGCAAAAGGCATAAATTGTTTAATTAGGGCTTTTAAATCGTTCATGTGTCTAAAAATACCTCTTTTTGATTATCAGAGTACCAGATATACTCTAAATAGTTCCCAAATGGGTCTTTTACATAAACTCCAGTTGTTCCATCACGATGTTCTACTCTAATGCCTTCATGAAGGTCTAAATTCTCTTTTTTCTCAACTAAAACTCCAAAATGTTGATGTGGATAATGTTTTTCATCAATTAGTGCAATATTTGTGTTTGAAAGACGCATTCTAATGTATTTTGGGTCTCGAAAAGTAACTTTTCCGTTTAATTGACGAGTATACCACTCTTCAGCTTCTTTCAAATTACTTACACGTAACGCTATGTGATCAACACAGCTTTTTTTAGTGTTTTCAAAACAATTATGATGTTGCCAACATCGAGGTTCGTACAGTTCTGCGCCACCAACTGTAATTTCTTCTAAATTATCTACTTTTCTGTGTGTGTAATATGCATCTGCTCCGCAAACGGTACAAACAGCCGCACATTTCTCGATTTTAGTGGCCCAAGGAAACATTACTTGTACTTCATCAAAAATATTACCACTAGCAGATAACTCAAGTGAAGATACTACAATGGTTTTACCAATTTTAAATAAATTGATTAAAGTTTTACCAATTCCAGGAATCATAAAGGCTTCATCAACAGCAATAACGTCATATTGCTCTAAATTACAAATTTTAGCTAAATCTTGACCACTTTCTACTAATTTTGCTTTAATTTTTGCACCAGAATGTGTACAAATTTCAGATTCTGTGTATCGATTATCAATTTTAGGTTTAAATGCGACAATTGAACGTTTTTGATATTTATATCGTTCTAACTTTGCTAGCATTTTTGTTGTTTTAGACCCAAACATAGGGCCGCAGTAAATAATAAACTCTGGATTTTGCATTATTGTTCTCTATCGTTTTCTTTGCGAGAAACCAATCGTAAACTCATGGTAAATAACTCTAATTCCACTCTTGAACCACTCAGTGGTAGAACTGTTGCTATAGAAACAACACGATTAGATTTTATTTGATTAACTAATCGTGTAATAACTCCATAAAGATAATTCCATTGATGTTCATCGCTATTCCATGTTGACCATTCTACTATATCACCAATTTTAAAATCTTTGGAGACCAAACTACCAAAATCTTCTTTTTTATCCACGATAACTTACTATCCACGCACATATATTTTTAACTAGTAGTTGATTCATAAGCTCAATTGCTTGTTCTTCTGAATCATATGGCCCGTCTGCGCTCATTTTGTTCGCAGTATCTTCATAGCGGTGAACAAAATACAAAATTCTATTCGATTTCGATTGACCCGCTGCTATGTAGGTTCTCTTCGGCTTCTTCATTTATATCATAAATAGCACTTCCTGATGTTATGATATCGTAAGTTTTTAGTTTTTTGTTATAAACTACTTTTTGTTTGTCTTTTAAATCTAAAATTTTTCGTTGTCGTGTATTGACATTAATAATTTCAATAGTGGCCGTCAATCTTCGATGATTTCTAGATTTTTTTCTTCTGCGTCCCATTATAATCTAAGTTTTGGCGAATCTATTATGGTAGCAGTTATTGTCGCTAATAAGGTTATTGCTGTAAACTCAAAACCAAAAATTCCGTAAAGAATCCATCCTCCTAAAATTACAGTTGTATACTTCCATACTTTTCCAAATGTAAATAACATTAATTAAATCCTAAATCTAATATCTCTTCTTTGTCTATTAATACAATTTCATTTGCGTCTACATAAATCATAACTCTTCCCTGCTCATCTTCTTCGTCGCTAACAATATATCCCTTTGTTCCTCTGCTGATTCTTATCATTGTTTTGGTATTTGGCTGATAACACCAAATATAGCCTGAACCACGTATAAAAATTTCTGGGATTAGGTCCCCATCTTCTTCTGTGATTTTACCAGCTATCTGTTTTAATAGCTTTTTAAAAAAGTTTTTGTCGTATGTTATATTCTGTGACATCATTGTAACTAGATGCCCACATATGGTTCAAACACGTATCATCCTTGAAAGTACTTAGATAATGCTAGCGCGGTGGCCATCAAAAACTGAACTACTGCAAAAATAGTGATAGCTTTTGTCTTAAAAGTCTTTAAATCCTCAATTTCTTGTATGGCTGTTTTTAATTGTGTTGGAGAAGCAATTTCATCAATTTTTTCTTTCCACTCTTTGAGATCTTGAACTCGATCTTCTTTTGCCTTTAGTTCAGTCAATTGATTTTTAACATCTTGAAGCTCTGTTCTGAGTCCTTCAATTCCGTTAGCTAAAGTCTCTAGTTGTTGTAAAACTAATCGAGAATATTGATCCCAACTTGCATCGCCTTGTGACATATTTTATCCTCCCAACACTTTATTAACTAGTAAGCAGACCTATCAAAACTAACACCTAATTTCTTTTAGTCGGTACTCGTTTTCAAATTTCTCCACTTTATAAATTACTAGTTCAAAATTATCAGGTTTAATTGAGTTAATTTTTTTGTTATCGCAAACATGATTTAGAACATCTTGAATATTTTTATCAGAATCTTCGTAATACTCTATGCGAGAAACATTAGATTTGCCGTTTGGCATAATTTTGTTACTTAAAAGTCTGGCAATTATTTTACCTTTTGACTTTCCTTCAGAGGCCATCGGTCGAACATTATTGCTATCTATGCCAATTTCATCTAAATATTTCATTATTGGCATTATAGCATCACCACGGCGCGCTGTTAAAATATATGTTTTAGAGTTCTGAGGAAAGTTACGCATTATGTCTGTTACAGCGGTAATTTCTTCAGGCTCTTTAACAACAGCAAAATCACTTAAATCAATTTGATATCCAAGTTTTTGCAAATCTTTTACAGGGTCAAACGTTTCAATGCCTTCTTTTGCTGCAGCTTGGGTCATATACTCTTCAAATTCTTTTTGGTCACTCAGGGTCGCCGCCGAACCGTCAGGCGCTTTCACACGCGTCTCAGAGCGTGTATGGGCTATTGTCTCATCAAAGTCAAAGATGCGAAGCGTGGTGATAGGTTCTTCTAGCTCTTCTCGTACAAATTCTCGCCAATTTTCAAGTAGGAGTTTCACCTGCAATTGCCTTCACATTTTTTAGCATTCCAACAACTACAACTGCAGCTGCAACAACATTGTCCAAAACAAATTTCTGCTAACATTAATGCATAATGACGTAAGCTTTTAAGTATTAGCTTCATTTACAAGTTTCTCCTTTTGTTCCTTAGATAGTTCAACTCCAGACTCTGGGCTATTTTTATATTTTAAAATATTAACGTGCTTTGCTCCGTCAAACACAAAAAGCGGCATGCCTGTTCTTAAAGATAATTCAGCGCTGTGCCATAAAGGTACGAATTCGTCCGCTGTTCCATGTATGATAACACCATTAGAGAATGTTGGATTTTCAATGCCGTTAACCCACCCACGCTTCCATGCCGGCGCTACAAAAGTTACCCTAGGCTGATGGGCTGATTTAGATAGTGCAGCCAGCGCAACGGCTCCTCCGCGACTGTAAGCTATAAGATGTTCTGGCTTCACATTGTTAAGAAATTCGACAGCTTCAATTATATCTTCGTGATCGTGGTTAATTCCTCGGTCGTTTGTAAATTGAGGACAACCTTCTTCGCCGGCTTCCCACTGATTGTCGTTGGGCGGAGTATCACACTGTGGAGATACGCGCATTTGTGTTGGATTCATTTTATACCCGTGAAATGCGGCCGGGGCTTCTTTTAAATACTTTCGCCAATTTTCAAATAAGTGTTTCATAAGTCTTTCCAAATATTTCTCGACCGACGACTCCGTAATCACCGGGACCATATTGTACTAGATAGTCGCCCGGATCGCCTTGGAGTAAATCGTCTGACCAAGATACTTTTACCTGAAATGGTTCCGACATCTCTTTAGCGAATACTGGTATGTTCTTTTTGGAAGCTGTGCCGTCACCTAAATCATCATATGTTTGTGCAAACTTTTCTGCAGGAATGGGCCACTGTTCACCTTCGGTGCCGGTCATGATTGCATCGCCGGCTTTCGCACCAACCGGTCCCTCCTTGGTTTCGATAGTTTCATCAGCCTTAGCATATCTAAATTCTAGCGGAATAGGTTTTTTCGCAGTCTGAAACCCGTCTTGCGATAAATCCGGGTTGTCGTCTAATCCGATGGTCTCTGTCAAATACTTCCGCCAATTTTCAAATAAGTGTTTCATTTAAACATAAATAGTCCAAGATCTGTAATCACAAAGTCTTTTGTGCCAGGACGCACCATCACATTTCCTGAGTGAACATCTTTGGGTTCCCACTTATGATCTCGCATAAAGTGCTTCATGGCACGAATTAGATTTTGGGCCTCTGGAAAGTTTCTTGTTACTTTATCTGTGTGTTTTCCATATTGACTATATGACGCATCGCCAGCGTGAATAGGTACAATTTGTTTATCAAAAAGTTCTTCGTACGCTTCAAGCAAAGTATTTTTTAGTGCCCATGGAAGTGAATCATAATATCCAGGATCTCGTTTTAAATATTTCATAGATTCTTCAACAGTTATATCAGCGAGTTTCTCGGGGGCTGATGTTTCTTCAATGCTTTTTTCCATAATTCTTTTAATAACTGCGTTTGGTACATTTTGTAAAATTTGGTTATAAACTTCTTGATTTCCTTGTCTTAATAACAAACTTTCGTAAAGTCCAATGCTTACTAATTCATAAACAGCTTCTGGGTCTTTTATTATTGTAGCATATTTTTTTTCACGTGGCAACTCTATATCATCAATATTTAATCGAAACAGATCTGACTTTACTCTGTCTGGCATGTTTTCGAGTAATTCCATAAATATAAAATAGTCTTTTACGGTTTCATGAATATTGTACACATCGGGCAGATACTTTGCCCACCGATCTTCAATTGAACTTTTGTTGTTCATAGCAAACTCGTAATTTTGAAATTCTCGTTTTGATAATCGAGGACCTCCGTAAAGCGCCTTGGTCACAACTTTTAACGCTAACCTTTCGCCGGTCTCTTTGTTTTCAACTAAGTAAACATCGCCCATCTGACCGCTTCCTAATTTCTTATCGAGATAGTATCCAAGTTCTGAGACTGTTTCTTTAATGCGTTCATACTTTTCAGCTTCTACTTTATTCCAAGTTTTACCTTCCATGTCAAACATAGGTCCATCAAGATTCTCTAATAGATACTTTCGCCAATTTTCAAGTATAAGCTTCATTAGTCCCCACCGTATGTAATATATAGTTTCTCTTCGTTACTATAGTCATCGTATTCAATAGGCTGTACTTTATATTCTTCAGTTCTAGGATATTTGTTCTTTACTTTTTCGCTTATTGGAATAGCTTCACCATCACCATCAATTCTTACAAATGTCATATCTGTAGTTAATACAGTTTTTTGTGAGCCGTTATAAACACTGTGTCTGCGTGCTTCTAATCGTATAATAATCGAGCGATTGCCTACACCCTTTACCTCACCATAAATTTTTATGATTTGTCCAGGACGCACAGGCTTGTTAAAAACTACTTCTGATATTCTTTTTGTTACCATACGTGGCGTATCGCATGCTTGACACGCAAATATAGCACCGGCCTCATCTAGCCAAGATAACATTGTTCCACCAAACAAGTTTCCATGATAACCAATATTTGCAGCCTTGCAAAAATGAGTAGAAATAAGTTCCATATTTATATCCTAAATAAAACGGCTCCAGCGTTCTCCAAGATCTTTTAGGTTATCCCAGCTGCGTTCTTTTTCAGGTGCTGCATCCGTAAGGTTTACATTGTTTCTTTGCGCTTCTTCACGTAGAGCGTCCAAGAATGCCTTTGCAATTTCGTCTTCATCATCCATCTCACCGGTAACTAATTCATAGAACTGGTCTACGGCGCTGTCAGGAGAGTCTGAGTCGACTTTGAAAGAGATTTGGTAGCGAATTTCTCCGCCAACTTCTACGGCGCTTTTATCGCGAATAGAGAGCCAATATTCACTGTCTGTGTCTTCTCTTGCGGGCCCAGTAAGAAAGCCTCTAAGACGAAGCGCGAATTCTCTTCTGTCAATTAAATCGAAAAGAATTCTCGGCTCAATACCTAAAGCTTCTGGATCAAAATCATATTCAATCGTGGCCCATGACTCGTAAGACTCTTCATAATCTCCATCATAATCCACATACCAATAATATGAACCAACCTCATTATTTTCAATTTTTCTAGCGAGATCCATGTATACGCCACCTGCCATCACACCTTCGCGCTTAAAGAACTGTTCCGCAATTTCTTGAAATGCATCGCGTTTATCATCAATAGCTGTATTAACATTTGAACACATATCATTAAATCCACTAGGATCAAAAACGATTTCTCCTGCAGCAATATCTGGATGTTGGAGATTTACATTACATCCCCATCGAACTATATTGTCGCTTTTCTTGTTTATAAATCCAGAATCAGCATCAAGAAGATCTCCGTAGTATTCATTAATTTCGGCTGCTACATACATTCCAGTTGGATACGAATTAGGAAGCTGTGTCCATTCATCAAGATCCCAATCAATGATTACCCTTGCAGAAGTATCAATATAAAATCCGCCATCATAATCTTCTTCAACGCGAAAATCTACTTCTGTAGCTGCATAACGTTCGTTCCATTCGTTTTTGATATCTTCGCACTCTTCTTCCCACTGTGCACTTATATCACCTATCCAGTCGGCAGGTAGATTGTCTTCGGTCTCTGTGTTTTGTCGTACTTGACCTGTAAAGTTTTCTTTTGGTTCACCTGTTAATTGCATTAACAATTCTTGGCGGCCTGAAAAATAACGAGTATCTTCATGAGAACCACCAAAAATCATAAAGTCATCTAAATCGATTTTACCACCAGAGCGAGGCAAGTTAGAAATTGTTTCTTCTTGATTTTCTCTCGCCCAACTTACGATCCTGTTAGTTATACCAGGGATTCCAGCGCCATAGACGCGTTTCTCGGGCACTGCAATTTCAGTTCCATCATCTTCACCGGCATCATATTTTTCCCAGTCGAAAAAGCGCATTTGGCGAAGTCTAAGGCGAGAAACTGGTTTCAAATCTGTTGACAATCCAATATGACTTCCGCGAGTTTCATCAGCAAATATTTCACCTTCTTGAATTTCTTGCTCAGCACTGTCAATATTACTTGTGTTGGTAGCGCTTAAAAGCTCGTCAGTTTCAACAACGTATGCTACAGCACCGTGTCCTTGAGCTTCTGCTACTGCACATTTGTAATAACTTTGCATGCCTCCACCACGACTTGGTGGAGTGTGACACGAAATAATGTTATTAAAATCAGCCATTCGTAAAACGTCTACTGGATCTCGTGTAATAATAATAGAGTATTGGTCATTTCTAAGGTTATCAATATTATCTTTGATATATCCTGCATTTTTTTGCCAATATTCTGTTAAATCTTTAAGTATCTTTGTGTTTTCGGGCATAGCACGTGCTTTAACATCTCCTGCGTACATATCTAATTGAGAATGTAATTGATAGTATCTTTTTACTTCGCTCTCATCTAAAGCTTCTTGAACGTAATCTCCAGTAAATTGTCTTGGAGACGTCACGTGCTGTAATCCGTTTTCATGGGCCCATGATAATACTTTTGTGTTTAGATCGTTTAGTTTTGAAGCTAAATCATATAATTTTGCAAGAAACTTACCAATTTTCATTTGAATTTTACGCGTTCTGTCAGCTTTCCATTCATTACCCATTATTCTTGCAGTCGAAGCTTCAATTGATTGGTCTTTAAACTCTCTGGTGCCAGAAACCATACCTTTTTCCCAATCTATATCGTATCCCATTTCAGATGTGAGGAAATTTACAAACTGTCCAAGCTCTGATTCTGTTTCAAGAGTTGGAAAATCAATAACGACTCGTGTTTTTCCATCAAAAAGTTTGTTAAAAGCAAGATCTTCGCCTTTCATATCTTCTAAGACATCTTCAATTGCTGCATATTCGCCCTGTGTAATTTCGCGAAGGACTGTTTCTTCCATGGGAACACAATTGGGAACCATGCGGTCCCCTTTTTTCTTCATGCCAACTTGTTTATAGCCGTCCCAGCATTTTTCTTGCAGAACTTGTAATAATTTTGTAGCTTGATTTAAAATTTCTTCATCAGAACGCATATTATTCCTTCATTGATTTAGAGCCACGACATTTCCACTTTTTACGCGAAAGATCGTTTGCGCAAGGTGGATTTTTACATTTTTTAATCTTAGCAGAACGTGCGCAGTACGCATCTCCCTTCTTTGTGCCGGGTCTAATGCGGTCACCACCGCCTTTTGCTTGCCCTTTCTGTCCAAATGAACGACATTTGCCGTTTACACGCTTAGCAAAACGCTTTCCTTTAGATGGTTTGCATGGTTTTTTCTTTTTTTCGCCTAAAACAGCTGCATGCTCTTCATCGCCTTCGCGATACATGCCAAATCTTTCTTCTGCCGTTTCCCAGCCTTTCATATACTCTAAATTATCTGGTTCTGCTGGCTTAGACATGCCCGATTGCCAATCTTTGTAGCCACGCATCACATCTTTAGAGCTAGATTCAGTTAAAACTTCATATAATTCGTTCTGAAGCATGATTTCTACGCTTTCTTTTTTAGAATTTCCCCAATTTTTAGCGCCAACCTTGCGACATTTTACTAAAGCGCCCGAAGCGTATGCACTTGGCCAAACTTTATAACGAGATCTTACCTTGTGATAACATGCATCTTTTTTACCAGAAGACTTCTTCTTTTTTTTCTTCTTTTTCTTTTCATCAAGAACTGCTTCAAGCTCTTCTCTAACCATAACAATTAACTTTTCGTTATCTTTACCATAAGTTTTGCAAGGATCTTGTCCACATCCACAATTCATACCTTCAGAAACTGCCTCTTCTTCTTTTAGTTCCTTATCGTCTGTTTGATCTAAAAGTTTTTTAATACGATCTGACTGACTTTTATGCATTTTCGATGCGCCGGCCAATTCATCAGAAATCTTTTCAAGTTCTTTTTCTTGCTCTTTTGTGTGAGCTTCAGTCATAACTATCTCTAATTCCTCTCTGACAATTTGTGAAAGTTTCATTGATATCTCCTCGTTTTTTTTCTTCTTAGCTTTTTTGCCCCATGACTTGCCTTTACCTCTTTCTTTACAGGCTCCAGGAGTAGGTCGACATGCAGGATACTTTTTTCTTTTTTCACCACCAGAACGTCCACATGATTTGTAGCCGCCTTTTCCATCAGGTGCATTGCAATCAACCCAGCCTTTTTTCTTACCTTTGGCGCCTTTGCGTCCAAACCAGTCTCTGAGAGATGATTCTTTGCTGGATTCAGTGCCGGCTTTTTTACGTTTTTTACGTTTTTCGTCTAAATTTCCGTAAAGATCATTCATAACGTTACTCTTCCGCTCCTGTGTCTTCTTCCTCTTCGTTGGCCTCCGGAAGATCATCTAACTCTTCTTCTTCAATATCAAGATCTTCTAAAACATACTCACTATGATATCGATAGCCCTCTTCTGCAGGGTTTTTGCTGGTAGTAATACAAGATAAAAGTAATAAGCAAATAAAGTATCTCATTGTGTTAACCATTTCTCCACAATAAGTAGTCGTTTATTTAACAAAAAAGCACTAAACGTTTTGCTATCTGCGACAAGCGCGGTACTTATTGTCTAAGGATTCACATAATCCCGCCAATGCCAATCGCATGTCTAAATTTTGAATAGGGGAAACCCACACCATATCTTCGACGACGACACCCCGACGACCATCTACATCAACGCCCCATAAAATACCAACAATTCTTCCCCGAGAGTCATAAATTACTGAACCTGAAGAGCCAAAATATGCATATGTGTGCAACATTATTTGTTGTCCGGCATCTTGCATAAATTCATAACCTGCAACACTTCCTCGATAAGTCATTAAATTATGAAAAGAAGGGAACCCTGAATAAGTAATTTGTGCTCCAACCGAAGCTACACGTGACATAGGTCTGTAGTCCATGGGCTTAATGCCGCTAAAGTCTTCGCCAAGCCATAATACAGCAATATCATGTAGAGGATCAGAATAAATTAATACAGCTGGTACGATTAGACTATTTTTTTGAATCATGTAAGTCGCACCTATAGTTCCATCGGCAACATGTTGTGCCGTTAGAACTAAATGCATATCGCGATATTTTACAACAGAACCCGAACCATGGCCATGCGGTGTAACAACTCTAACTGCGGCTGCTCTTACATCACGCTCAACTGAACTCATCGACGATGAACTAACTTCAATTGTCCTATGATTAGAATAAGGAACTTGAATAGCTTGTGCTACAGCTGGTCCTCCATAAAAAGTAGTAAAAAAGACTGCTATTGCTGCTATAAATTTGTTCATTTTTGTTTCTCCCGCCCTATAATTTAACTAGCGGTCAAAACTTTATTCTACTTTCTGGGCTCCATATAATGCGCACTTAAGAGCCCTATAGTAAAAGAAAAAGCATTAAAAAGAGAAAGTAATTGTAAATTATTTATGTTACAAAACCAACCTATAGCAAACAAAAATGCATTAATTGTTATACCAATCGAGCATAATATTTCAATGTGCTTTTTTTTCAACAAAAGCTTTCCTCCTTAAAATAACTATGCCGGAGAGATCACATCTATATAATGTTTTAATATTTCTTCATGTCTTCGCCGTCTAAAAACAAAAACTTCTATGTATTCAAATAATCTAAGAGAATTATTACCTTCTGTATTAACCACAACTGCTAACTCGTTAGTCGTGTTTAGTCTAACAATATCGCCTCTTCGGATATCCCACATTTTAAATTTTACGATATCTGGTTGTTCAGCCATTCGTGCGCCTGCTCATTAGTTTTAAATTGAGGAGACAGCGGAGCCAAAAATGTATGTGTGCCGGCTTCGGCGGCGCACCACTGCCAACTCCAGTTTGTTTCTTTTGCATAAACAAGAGCCGCAGTAATGTTTCTTTTTGTTTTTACATTGGCCGCGCGCACGAGCCGCCCCAAGATGTTTTTTTGTTGCTTGTGAAGCGCCTCATCCGCTTCTTGTTGTTTTTCGACTTCGCGCTCTTGTGACATATCCGCGCGCAAAATTGAAAACTCCAATCCGCGAATTTTTTCGCTAAATTTTTTCTTAACCTCCGTTTCGAAATACTCCATTACAGTATTTTCGTCATCATACATAAATTCATGAATAGGTGCTTTCGCACGTTTACCGTTCTTAAAAATCTTATACACGTTCCAGTTATGGCTCATACGTACCTCCGTCTATTGAATGCCATTCAGTTAATCCTACTACAATTGATAGCTTGAGTCCTTCTTCCTCAATGTGATCAGGTAAAGGCACTTCAGTATCTTCAGCAGATGTAATCCAGTTAACTTCCCACCAGTATATGTCGTCCTCTACAATATCTATACGACGAATGCGTTGAACTAATATGGCAGAACGATTTGACACTAAGTCATGGATCATATCTCCTACACTTAGTATAACATGTTTTGCGCGAGAATGGTACTCATTATATGACATAAATTAATTAATTTTGTGGTGCTCAAATACACCCGACTCAATTATATTAACTAGTCCGTCCTCGGTCCATGGCTCTAAACTAAATTCGCTATCGATAAAACGACCAACCCAATAGACATCCCATGCCCATAGACTACCGTAGTCGTGTTTTGACTCTTCGCCAAACAAAGAATACCGATTTACCAATACACCAACATCGCCCGTTTTAAGGTCGACAATAATGTCACCGGTTGATAATTGTGTGCCCATCCTCTTTAATTAGGGATGAGATTTTAAGAATCGTGCGTTCTTTTGACATACATTGACGAACAACGTATAAAAATTCTTCGCGAGTAAGCTCGCGATCTACTCCGACTTGACAAACGTTGCCGGGAAGATTGGTCGATTCAATGTTTATTTCGTCAGCAGTATCGGAGGTGTCGACATTAATATCATCAGCAGAAGCAGCGCATGCGGTGGCAGACAACACTATCGCAAGTTTAATACAATTCATAGCAATTCCTTAAAGACTTTAATTAGTCAATAATAACATATTGACCGTAGTTAACACGCGAGCACCAAGTAGTCTTGCCTATTTTTGGCCAAAGCACGTGCATCATGTTAGTTTCGTTATCAACGCACTTTACATAACCAAGCGAACGTTTTTTCGGACCGAGATCCTTTATAATACTACCGATATTTGCAGACTTCATTTTATACCTTAATGCGGTCGATGATATAAGGGTGATGTAAAGACAGATCCTTGTACAGCTTTTTGATGATCTTCTTAGAGATGTCCGCCATCTCGTCTTTTGTAGCTTTTGCTTTGAACATTGCTTCGACTTCGGCCTCAACCGCTTTCTTTACGGCTTTCTTAAGTTCCTTATCGATTTCTTTACGTACAAGAGACTTGATGTCTGCTTTATCCGCTTTAGTAAGTTCTTCGCGAATAAGCTGTTGTAGTAAGCGTACTGTAGTATCCATGTGTATAAATAGTCCTATATCCGGGAACTGAAGGAATATATTGCGCCACGGGCGTTTCTCTTTCTCGGCCTTTTATCAATCCTTACTTTCTATATTATACACTAGATCCAATATACTTGCAAGTACTGTTATAATTCCACCTGTATCAAGCATATATACATCATACTGCCGCGTACTGCAATTGTTTTTTTGCGTAACTAGCCCTAACCGGCGCTTATTCACTTTATCGTTATATACGTATACCCAAACTAAGTCACCTATCACATACGATCTAACTTTACGACTCCCCATCTTCGTACGTTATCTCTATGCGACCATCGGACCTTCTGGTAACTTTCCCTTTCCATGTACACCACCGCCTATTATCCC
>MDSZ01162172.1_pt1 | contig 18759 bp, 12 predicted proteins | sample 811201 | NCBI WGS metagenome assembly MDSZ01 (sample SAMN05326647, study PRJNA326480) | marine metagenome | isolation source: seawater | place: Indian Ocean: North | collected 2010
AAATATATTAATGGACAACCCTTTTCATTCACAGAAGTACCATCGGAAGTATTTGGACATTGGTCAATAATATTAGCAACACCATCATTGTCACTATCCAAATCGTTATCTATACAACCACTAGAATTTACATTGTCACCTGGTAAAGAATTATTGCATTGGTCCAAGTCATCGGTTACACCATCGCCATCAGAATCAAGCAATATAAATTCAGCAATAACAGTTACATCCCTACTAATGGTTAAATTATAGGTGTTTTCTAAGCCAAAAATATTACCACCCCATCTTAAGAACCTATAATTTTTATGAGGCGTAGCTTCTAAAAAAACTTCATCACCGACTTTATAAATGCCATTGAACTTATTTATATATCCTCCATCCTCTGGAAAAACCATAACCGTTAATTTATAGTTTGAATCCTCACATGAAAATAAAAGACTTAATAATATATGAGGTAAAAAAGATCTAATTCGCAATTGTAAAACTTATTTTATTATATCAAACGAATGAGTATACTTAATAGTTATTTGTTGATTATTTATTTCATCAATTATATCACTATCCTTTAAAATATTAAGAACAATAAATAATCCAGTATTTGCATCATTAAGCAATCCAAATCGTGTATTAACTGAGAATAACTTAGACACATTATTGTACTGGATAAAACTCTGTAAAAACATTCTTGGAGTGAAAGAATATGTTAAATTTAATCCACTTATAATAGCATTTAAAACTTCCCCTTTTATTTTAATATTATTAGCATTCATTGATACTACAGAACTAAATTTATCGCCTGATCTAAAATTTAAACTTGCATTATTTGAAATCTTATAGCCACCAAAATAACTCCCAAAATAGCTTCTTGTATTAAATGAAAGATTTTTAGATTTATTAGTCATCAATACGAACTGAATTTCACTATTATTATATTCACCTGTTTTAATTTGCAAATTAGAAATTTCAAAATTTTCTGAAACCCATTCCTTTCTGATATTATATCCAGTATGTACTTCAAATCCACTTTTCCAGGCCCAATGTGTATCAATATGTGTATATGTTGTAACAATATTTCCCTGTGAATCATAATAATATCGACCTGATATATGAGGTCTATACTCAAGAAGTTTACTATTATCATTAACCCTTATGGTTTTAAAAATCAGAAAAGAAGGTTTTTTAAATGAAGATCTTTCCAAATATCCAACCTCAGGGTTGAAACCATCTCCTACTTCTGAAAACTGAGCATATATATTCCAGCTGTTCCAATCATAATTAGCTGAAAATTTAAAAGCATGATTATTATTATTAATTCCAGGAGTAGAGCTCTTCGAGATAAAACCAGAAATTTTAGCTTTTTTACCAATACCCCATATACCATCAACTGCAAAAACGTTATTGTTATAATTTAATTCATTTAAATCTTTAGATATTGTTTTACCAATAAATGCAGCTCCAATTGATGATCTTGAATTGTTGAAATTATGATTTACTCTTGTAACATAATACTTATTTCTTTTAGAATTTAGTTGTAGTTGATCAGAAGCGTCAGTTATCATTGAAAGTAAACCAATATTAGTATTCCCAACTTTACCTGATAATCTACCTCCTCCTTTAATAGGTACAATCGAACCATTAGATGAAATTCCAATTTTTCTACTAAAAAAAAGATCTATTTCACCTGGACTTCCTATAGAAAATTGTCCTGCATTCTCTAAGAAAAATGATCTCTTTTCTGGATAAAAAAGATTAAATCTATCAAGATTAACTTGTTGTTTATCAACCTCAGCTTGAGCAAAATCTGTATTATATGTAAGGTCAAGAGTAAGCGAAGGGGTGATACTATATTTCAAATCTGCACCTCCATCAATATTTCTTTTAAAATCTTTCTTATCACTAAAATTTGTTAACTGTGTTAGAGCATAAGGTAAAAACTTAAGATTACCAGGTTTTTTTAGAGAAACATTATTCATTTTACCTGCAAGAGAAACTCTTTTAATACTGAAATTAAATCCTAGAGGAAGTGGCGCCCAGTAAGATATTTCATTTGTTTTAGAAATATTTCTTTGAAAATTAATTCCCCATGTTTTATTATCACCTGGACTAAATCGTAAAGATTTTAATGGTATAGCAAATTCAGCACTCCAACCATATTCACCAATTTGGGTTTTTACAATCCATGACGCATCCCAATTTAAATTAGTCCCACCTACAACACCTCCTTGTTGTCTTTGGGCAGTCCTATTTCCAACACCTTCATTATCAATCTGAGCATCATACTCCATTCCTACAGAATTGGTTCCAAAAAGAAATCCATTTTGTTGATCATTATAAGTATCAACTATAAATAAAAAACTATCATCATCATCAAGATTTGCGTCTCTTCTAGAATCAGAAACTACCAAGGTATTTGGACTAGAGTCATAGCAAACTACCCCTATAAACATAAAATCTTTTGAAAAAGCAATTTTTAAATCTGTTTCTTCAGAAGATGGATTTCCTATTAATGGTTTGGTTTGAATGAAAGGACCAATTGAAGGAATACTTTTCCATATATTGTCATCAAGCACATTACCATCTATCTCCGGTGTGTGGTCTATATAGTTAGCATCAAAAGAAGGGCGTTCAGAGAGTATATCAATTTGTGAAAAGGATAGAAATGGAATAAAAATTAAAAAAAATACTTTTTTCATTATTAATTAATTGGATACATATTAAAATTTTGATCATCAAAATAATTGATTCTGTGAGGAATTGCATCTTCAATAGTTTTTTTCAATGATTCACTTATCCTATCTGATCTATATTTTATTGCAAGATAAGGAAGATAACTTTCAGCAACATCTTCTCTTATTGGATTATCTCTAGCATAATCAGATATAAATTCACAGTCTAGGATTTGAGCTTCTAACCATCCTTCAGATTCCGCATGATAGGAATCTAAAGATGTGTGTGCTGCTTCATGAACTAATGTCTCCTCTAAAATTCCTTGATTTTCATAATTTTTTTCAGACCAATCAGTATGTATAAGAAGATTATTATTTCCTCCTCCGAATGGTTGATCACCTTTATGTATCCAAGAGGTCTCAACATCCTTTCTTAATTCTGTTGTTAATCTACCTATCACCTCAGCATACTTTAATGCATAAAACTGAGCATTCTCCCACGATCCAAACTCAGGATTAACCTGAATTTCAATAGATAAACCATCATCATACTCTGCAGGAAATAAATAAGGTTCTAATGTAACCCACCCTAATCTTCTATCATACATTTCTCTAATTCCAGTTCCAGCATAAGATAAACTGACAAAAGTTGTTGGATCGTCTTCTGTTATTATATCGGGGTCTATGAATATAGTTCCTTCAAATGGAGGATTATAAATTTTATCACATTCATTATTTTCATTAATATCATTTTTGGTACATGAAATAATTATAAATAAGATCAAAATATTTTTCATCAGATTTTGTTCATCTATCGAATTTTTCTGTACAAAGTATAAATATATTTCCTTGTATTACCATTTGATGGGTGCTTATATAAATGTTTTTTTGATTCCAATAATTTAAAGTTATTTCCTAATCTTTCCTCGAACATTTGATCACTATAGTTTAATACATCTAATCCACAACATTTATTTGCTCCACCAATAGCAAATTCAGAAAATAAAGCATATCCACCTACTTTAATTTTATCTTTTAACAAATTAAAGTATGTCTTTTGCTTCAATGGATGAACAAAGAAGTGTAATACTGCCCTATCATGCCACATGTCAACCAAATCAATATCATTAAGATGTGTTGGATTTGTAAGATCATCTATTATATATTTTATATTTTTTGTTTCTCCAATTTGAGATTTTAAACATTTCAAAGCTTTTGAGGATATATCATTTACTATTAAATTAGTATAACCTATCTCTAATAAATTACCAATAAGAAGCGAGCTTCCTGCTCCTGCACTAAAAATTAAAGAGTTTTTAGAAATATTACTTTTTTGTATTAGTTCTATAGTAGCACTTGGATCATTTTCATACCAACCTAGATTTGAAGTAGGAGTATGATATGCTCTGTCCCAATGTTTTTTATAATTGTATTTTTCCAATGAAGCAATTTATTTATTTGCAGCCCCAGGAGTTGGATTATTGAAAAAGATCCATTCAGATTCATTATTTGGATCTCTACCCATCGAAATATCTGTTGTTTGAGATGAATATGTAAGAGAATCAACAACTGAAATTCCATCAGTGTTCAATAATATTATCGACTCTCCTCCCGACTTAAGCTTTTTACTCACATGAAGGGCACCTTGTTCCTGATCATCATCACACCATATGACAATATAACCCTTTGAGGGTACCGTTGTAGATGATGGTTCGTTATCTGGAATTTTATAAGGTTTATCATCACCCGGAGTATCTGTAAAATACATACCGCCTAAATCTATAGGACTATCAGTATCGTTATAGAACTCAACCCAATCATCAAAATCTCCATTTTGATCTGAACAACATGCATCGTTACTAGCCAGAAATTCATTAATTATTAATCCTCTACTAACATTAAGAGTTGTATCTATTTCATCACATGAAAAAATAAATAAGGAAAGAGATAAAAAAAATATAAATCTATTCATAGAACTAATTTAAAGATTGTTCAATACTATATGTAAGAAAATCCATATTATCTTTCCATTCTTCTACACTTGGTTCTTGATCTCCAAACTTCAAAGAGGCTTGTTTTACCGCTGATTCAATTTGTGAAGACCATTGATCAATCAAATAATTTATATTAGTCATATTATATAGGCTTGTCTTAAATAAAAGATCTAAGCTATCATAGGTTGAGCTAAATGGTCTGAATGACCCTATTATTTTATCGCAGGCAGCTGATTTTTGTTTGATGTTAAGTGCTCCAAAAGGAAATCCATTACAGTTATTTGTTATCTCATTCCAATCATCTTTTATAGGAGTTACAGGATTTAAATCAGAAACTAAATTTTCAAATGCATTATCTAGATCCCAAGGAATTAGTTGAATTTTATCTTCTGAAGGGTACTCATACCAATAGTAATTATGATTAGAATAGAAATTACCACCGTCATGATACCAATGCATGAATCCATCATCGTTAGCAATTCTTCTATCTACAACAAGCGTCTTTAAAAATAATTCTCTATCGATCCAACTACCAATAAAATTATTTATTGAATTTTCATTAGAAACCTCTAACTGATTACCAAATCTTAAAATTTTTGAAACATCAGATAATTCTTCATTAGTTTTTAGTCCATCAATAAAGTAAGCTGACGAGTTAGCTTTCCCTAAACTATTAATAGGCCAGACCTCCTTATAAATATTACCTTCACCATTTATAAAATTATGATTTGCAAAAGGTCCATCTATATTCTCAGTATTAGCAAAAATACCATTAAATTCTCCATTGATATAAACTACAACATGATTTGATCTTGAAGCAGTGACACCAAACTCTCTAAACATATAGTAACCAAGACGTTCATGCATTTTTGACTTATCAAGATTTTGAGAATGAAATTGTAGCTTCTTTAAACCATAGAACTTTCGGTCTAAATTTCTATTTATTTTAATTTTAAAAGATAACTTTGGACATGTCTTATATCCACTTGGGTTAGTCCAGTCATCACCTGATAAGCATCCAACCCAAGCACCAATTGACCCCTTGTAACGTAAACCAATATCTTTTACAACCTCTCCATCAAATACTAAATGGGCATTAACATACCTCTCAGCTGCTGGATCATTATCTAATATTTTAAGATTTTTATCTGTAATGTAAATATCGAATCTATGTAATTTGGACTGATCATATATATAGTCAGATGAATGAGATTCACTATAAGAATACTCTCTAAAACCTTCAATTGCATTTTCAACCTCATTTTCACCAAATTCGTCAATTAGACTATCAATTTTAGGTTCAGAACAACCCAAAATAAAAAGAAATAAAACAAATGGTAATAATCGTATCATCTCATTTGCAATGTATATTTTTTTTATTATTTGACAGGTATATACCACATTTGATTATTAATATCGTAACTTCCACCAAGTTCATTTATTACTAATCTGGATATTATTTTTATTCCCTTCTCTGCCATATTATCAAAGTTGTCAGTAGGATTTTTAAAATTTTGTCTAGTTCTATGAATAAAATATTCATTAGAAAATATTTTACCGAATTCTTCCTCTATTCCTTTTTTCCCCATAATAAAACCTATTAACCCTCCCCATGTTGATGTTGGATTATCTGAGTCCCAACCCATTAGAGTTCCTATTTTAATAGTTTTTTTTAAGTCACCTTCACCCCAAAATAAACTAATAAGACTTGCTGCAAAGTTGATACCTGCAGCAAAGCATCCATTACAATAAAGATTTCTGGAGGTTATATCATAACCATCCTCTTCATTTACTTGGTATCTATAATATATTTTATCTCTTGCCTCCTCCCATGAAATACCACTATCGTACTGTTTTTTTACAAAATCATACATTTTTGACGAATAGGAGGAATCGGGTAATAAATATCTTGAATTTTCTGCTAGAGAAAAAATCTCATTCTTAATATCATTTGAATAATCAATTTTGTAAGCTAATGAATGCATGGAAATATAAAAATCTGATATCCATTTTGCATTATTTCTAGCTGTAGTTAATGTTGGTAAGTTAGCCATTTTAAGTGCGATATCTGGCCTTGATGGCGATAATAAACCAAATATTTCTGTTGTCAGTTGGGCATCTATCATATCATAATATTCGTTTAGTTTTGGATTACTTGTTTCGGGTGGAAGTATACCCTCATTCATAAGATCAAATGCTCTTTGATTTGATACCCAAAGAAAATTTTCCTCCTCTAACCTTATATGTTTTTGCCACCCATTTTTTATTTGATATGGAGTTAAAAAAGCAGTTTTATTAGCATAAAGTAATTCCTGATACATATACTCTATATCTGTATCATCATCAGCAGGCCAAACACCATCCTGTTCAAAAACAAAATCAATATTTTTTGATAATTCACTAGGTTTTGAAGGATCAAATATACTTGGCTGATCTAATTTTCCCCAGTCATCAGATGTATAAAATTCACCTGTTTTAATATCACCAATATTTCCAATTTTATCCATTTCTGTAACTAATCCTGTCATATTTGCTATACACTGTCCTAACCAGAATCCTTTCATTTTTTCTTTGTATTGGATTACAGATATTACATTTTCATTTTTTTTTAACTGACAAGAAACATGAAAAATTGATAAAATATAAATAATAAAATATTTCATTTGAGCTTATCTATAGCTTAAAAAATATTTTCTTTTGATATAAATATTTAGCGACAAGAAAACATATCATTGTATATAAGAGAGCCCAAAGAAGCGACGCTATCTTTGGATAAATACCAATATCAACCATTCCTCCATATATAATTCCGTTAAAACTAGAGTTTAAAATTGGTAGACCATATGCAAAATATGTCATCATTTGAGATAGAGCATATATTGCTATTGAATTACTTCCAAAAATTATAGCAACTTTAAACCATGAGTGTAATTTCAAAATATCACATAATAATACTGATGTTGAAAGAATTAAAAATGCCCATCCAGTAGTATGCATTACGTATGTACTAGTCCACAAATTTTTATTAATTGGCATTAACCATTCCCAAAGAAAACTATCCAATAAACATACAACACCAACAAAATACATAAGAATTACTTTATTCTCTAAAGTTTTTTTAGTTGTTAAAATATATCCAGCTAACATACCTCCAATACCAGATGCAATTGAGGGAAATGTACTTAAAATTCCTTCTGGGTCCCATGTTCCTTCCCACATGGATCCAGGTATTAATATACTATCAATATAAGCTGCAAGATTTTTACCAGGCTCCAAAACTCCAGGTCCTATCCCAGGTACTGGAATAAACTGCATACATAAGTAATAAAATATTAATAATATTTGCATAATAACCAATTGTTGAAACCAGTTACTATAATTATACATTAAAGCACAAAAAAGATAAACTATTGCTATTCTTTGTAATACTCCAGGTATTCTAATATCTGAAAAATTAAATGATTTTCCTTCACCTACAACATGGTACATAAATTCAGTAAAAAAGCCTAGGAAAACTCCTAGTGAAAATATTTTTATTGATCTTAATATTATTGATTTAATTGATGATGAGGTTCCTTTGTTCTGTTGAGATAATACAATAGATACACCAACAATAAAGATAAATGAGGGAAAGACAAAATCGGTTAATGTTATTCCATTCCAATCAGCATGAAGTAGTGGAGCAAATGTATTTCCCCAATTACCAGGACTATTTACAATTATCATTAAAGCGATAGTAAACCCTCTAAAAACATCCAAAGCTATTAGTCTTTGTTTTTTCATAGCATTTTTTAATTATTATGATGCCTCGATGCTACAATATGTCTTCCACCTCTACCTTTTTTATCAAAAAGTCTTAATATAACATTGTCACTTTCAGAAATGTAGGATTCTTTTATATACAATTCATCATCAGAGGATGGAATGGTTCCATCTCTAGTAAATCTAATATCCATACCAGGAAAGATTGAATTAACAAAAAGAGTATCATCAATTATTATAGCTCCAGGTTTTGGCAAATCAAATTCAACCCCACCAAATAATTCAGGCAGATGGTGCAGAGTTCTGTGACCTAAAGTATTTACAAAATAACTCCACTCTTTATTCATCAAATTATCTATTTCAGGATCTGATAAATCTTTTGTCCATTCATCCTGTTGTGACCATGCCTTTTCAGCTAGAAAAATAATATTTGGATACATTAATTCATCAAATATACCCTCATTTCGAACAGTTTCTGTCCACAATTGACCTTGAATTCCAAGAAAATTATCAATCATTTTTTCATCAAGTGAAACTGAATTGGGATTTTTATATTTTTCAAATGGAGAATCAAGATATGTTTTTGAATAAACGTTTAAAGGTTCTGTCAGCCAAGAATCCTTATAATTAACAATTCCAGACCATGAAAGACCATAATTTTCTGGATCTAAATCATCTGTCATATCAAAATAGAATGCTGAAGAGTTACTCATAACTACATCATATCCAAGATTAGCAAATTTATAAACCATATCTTCTCTACCACCTCCCCAATAATTATTCCATACATATGGTCTAAATTCTATACCATCAAAATTTCTATTTATTTCAGTAGAGTTTTGCTCATCTTCTCCATGTACAAGCAAAACATCCTCCCATCCACTCACTTTTATATTTTTAGAATTAAGTATAGTTATTATTCTTCTAAATGCATTCTCAACTAAATTATTAAATGATACCCTAGAATTACTATCAACATATTCCTGACAGACAGGAGAACCTACCCATGCACCATAAGGTAATTCATCACCACCTACATGAAAATTTTTAAGTTTTACTCCTGCCTTGTCGAACATGATAGAAACTTCATTTATTACCTTTTCAATAAATTTAAAACTACTTTCTCTACATATTGATATAACATTATCATTATATCCTTGAGCTGAAACATATTTACTCTTATCATTAAGATCCGAAAGTAAATACTCCTCTGCTTTTAGAGTATCTCCTTTCTCTAAATAGTTAAAATATCTAGACTCCATTGCCTTAACCGCTGCCCTCGAATGTGCAGGAAAATTTATTTCTGGAATTAATTCAATATTTCTATCATTAGCATATTTAATAATATCAATAAATTCCTCTTTTTTAATAAATCCTGAACCATGTAAGCGATCAATAGATGAGCCTGATCCGTAAGCAGGATTTAAATGATCCCTTTCATCAATGGTATAGCCTCTTTTAGATCCTAGTTTCGTTAACTCTGGTAAATCAGGAATTTCAATTCTCCAACCTTCATCATCAGTTATATTTAAATGAAATTTATTCAATTTAAAATAATGCATATAATCAATTAGTTGTTTAATCTTCTCTGGTCCATAGAAGTTTCTAGATATATCTAAATGAATACCTCTATAACTGAATCGAGGAAAATCATGAATACGAAAGTTAGATATATAATTTGAACCTTCATTTTTTGCGTTCATAAACAGTTGTAATAAACTTGTAAGTGCATGTGACAACCCACTTTTATCTATAACTTTAATTTGAATAATTCCTTCATAAATATTTAATATGTATCCATCTCTCTGTATATCATCAGAACGATCAGATAGGTTAATTACTTCAATATTAGGAGGTTCCCCACCAGATGTATAAAGTACATTTTTAATATCTAAAAAATTTTCAACCTTCTCAAAATACATAAATATTTCTTCCTCGTATTCAACAAGGTTTTCTTCAGGAAGTTTAAGTACAAGAGTATCTCTAATTTCAAATTTGCCATCAAGTTTTTCAATGGTTTTGGGTGTAGGAACAATATGACCTATCATATTCCCGTGAAGATGCTTTGTAGATTTATTTTGTTCATACCTTGTTATAGAATTTGGTAAGTCTAATTTTTCTATACCCTCTGCCTCCTTCCAATTAATTTTGGTATTCACGTCATAAGTTATATTATTTGAATCATCTCTTATAAATACACCTATTGGACCAAAAATTATTCTCTCTAGTATACCATTCATTATAAATTCAAATTCAATAGATGAATTTTTCTCTAATTTGAAATTCTTGAAACTTAACTTTTTATAGTCACCATTTATGGATTCATATCTAATACCGTTTGGTAATGATCTATTATCAAAAGATCCTGACATTTGACTCCAGTACATATCCCACTCCTCAGAAACAATCGAGTTATTAGATTTATTTGTTAAAATAAAATTTGCAGTTGATGTATTATTTTCTGAATTAACTTTTTTAATCTCTAAGACAAGAGAAAAATTGTCTTTATTATTTCTAGAACATCCTAAAATTACAAAAAGAAGAAGTATTGTATAAAGTCTCACTTAACTAATCTACAAATATTTCTAAATCTTTACAATCTACATTGTTACAAGGTGGATACTTTCACCTATTTCCTAAAGGATTTTTAGATACAAAATCATCAAAAGGGTATATTTCGGGTAAAACCTTTGTGCCAGTTGTAATTGCAATAGGAAATTCAGTTTTCTCATTAAAGACAATTTCATAAAATACAGCAGAAAAACCATTTTTAGGAGTTTCTAATTCAAAAGAGTATAATCCAGATTCATTAATATCAATTTCCGAAGAAATCCATGATTCACCAATAACTGGTTTTCTAAAATCCCTATCCTTTTCATTTGATGCTATCCATTTTTTTAAAGAATACTCTTCAGATCCAATTATTTTAATTGATATTAATGAATCAGATATATGCCACGAGTATTCGGGTAAATTATAATTATTAATAAGATTCGAGTAATAATTAATTATGTCATCAGTAACATACCTACCGTATAGTCCGTGACCAGCATTTGGAACATACCTAATATGTTTTTTTCCTATCAAATCATCCCAATAAAACTTCCATGAATCGGTGACAAAAAATTCGTCACTAGATGCATTTACTATATATTTTGGAAGTTTAAGAATCTCACGATATGAATATGGCTCAACTATATCAGTCAATCTTTCATACTCATTAGATCCCATATAATCCATTATTCCGTGATGGATATAATCATTAATTGCTGGAGACCAGTCACCATAAACTCTCCAGTGATGTTTGAATGAGGGGTAAACATTTAACATGTCAATAACGACAGGTGCAATACCCATTACCCTATCATCAGCAATTGCAGAGGTCCATGCAGTCCACCCCCTTTTAGATGCTCCAGTTACAAAAAAACTATCTATTAGAATATTATTATAACCTACTTCTTGAACTACGTCCATTGCTCTAGAAACTGCTCTTGTCATTGGAAACCTTGCAAGCCATTCTTCATCCTCCTTTTTAGAACCTCCTTCCAAGAATTTCCTCCATCCATAAGCAATCAAATCATCTTCATATCTTTTCTTATTATTATCTTTTGAAAATACTGTTGGTTGAAATGGAATATTATTAATAATTGATATAACAGATTTAGTTGATATTGCAGCATCTATGATATGTTTTGGTACTGATATATTATCTTCATAATTATCTGTTGATCCAGATGATATTATCATCATAGATTCACTATGAATTAAGTCATCTGGAATAATTACATTTAGTAAATGCCACCACTCATTATTTTCAACTAGACCGTTATCCATCCAATTTCCAGACACCATTTTAATTTTGACTTCAGACCAATCATCACCCCTAATTGTGTCTATTACCTCGTATCTGAAGGATTCATCAACTTTATTAACATATTCTTTTAAAGGATTATTAGAAATTTTATCAGAACAAGAAAAAAGAAAGATTATTTTAAGTAGTAAGAGATAATTTATAATTCGCATTAATGCTAGATTACTTCTTAATAATTTTTTTAGAATAAACTTTATCTCCAATTAAAACCCTTATAATGTATAATCCATCATCTCTATCTCTTATGTCAAGAGTATAAAGTTTTTTGTCACCAGAAATATTTTTATTTTTTATTTCTCTACCAAAAATATCTAATATTTTTATATCTAATTCACCAGTTAGTGATTGATTTGGTTTTAATTTTATAATACCATTATTTGGATTTGGATATAATTCAAATGCATCATCAATATAGTTTTCAACAGATAGTGGTGCGGGTTCATCATCGTCAATAATCATTATCGATGTAAGAGTAATATTGTTCCAAGTTCCTGATACATTCTCAGCTGATTCAATAATAACTTTTATATCCTCATCTGGCTCATCCTTAGTATCTTGAATAGATGTAATTATAATATTTGCTGTTTTTCCTGAGCTTATGGTAATCTCCTCAGAACTTGTACTGTAGTCTGATGATTCAGCTGTTCCCTCAAATTTAAATTTAATTTTTACAGAACCTAAATTTGGTTCTTTACTAAGAGTAGCGGTTATTTTTGCTTCTTCAGAGTTTTCATTAATTGATGTTCTATCAATATTAAATGAGAGTGATGGAGGTGAATTTACACCATCATCATCTTCAATTATTATATCTAATTTATCTCCTGCAATAATTTTACCATTTTCAATATATGAAACTGACAAAGTAAGAGTCTCATCTCCCTCATTTTCAGTGTCTTGTACAGATGTTATGTAAAAATCAGGAATAGTCTGGTTCGTGATTACTAATGTATCACTTGATAAGGTAAAATCTGTTGCTGAAGCAGAACCAGATGCTGAGAAAACTATTTTTGCAGGGCTATATGGAGATAGATCTCTAGATAATTGAATATTGATTTTAGATTTTTCTTCATTTTCTGTTATTGAATTTTTTTCTAATGAGAGAGTAATTCCTGATTCTTTTGGAACCCAACTCACTAAATCTGGTATATCCGCTGTCCAAATTCCTCTACCGTATGTCGCAATGACAACTTGACCTTGATCAGCTAATTCAAGATCATGTATGTTAACATATGGTAAATTTGAATTTACAAGATTCCAAGTCTCACCCCTATCAAGAGATTCTACAAGACCAATTTCTGTACCAGCCCAGATTATGTCTGTGTCATATGGCATTACAACTAGAGAATTAACTCCAACATTAGGGAAACCATTAGATGAGTCATCTACACTAAATTGAAAATTAGGAGAGAAACCTGAGATATCTTTCCAAGTTGCACCTAAATTTTTGGTTTCAAAAATTTTTGATCTTCCGTAATTAGAAAAAAGAATGTAAACAGTTGAGTCTTCAGTTGGATGAGAAAAAATACCAGAGGTATATGCATCTAAACCTTTTGGGATTTTAACTGGTTCAAATGTTTGTCCCCAATCCTTTGATAAAAATATACTATAATTTAAACCTTCTGAAACGTAACCTCCAGCCCAAACAAACCTAGGGTTTGCTTCTGAAACTTCAATATCATCACCATCATAATCACTTATTGATGAACTTCCAGCTAACTTATTATAAGTCCAAGTATTACCAAAATTATCTGACCTTATTACACCATTATAAGTTATTCCATAAATCATATCTGGGTCCTGCTTTGAATTTGCAAGCTTAGAAAAGAAAGGATTACCCTCAGAATTATCTTGTTTAAAACCATCAGTATATATGAATGACCAAGGACCAAATGCTCCACCATCCGTTGTTATTTTACTACATCCATTATACTGACAAGTAAGCATCATTTTCAAAGGATTATCCCAGTGAGTTATAACTCCAAACCCATCTCCAGAACCAACTCTTGAAGCTTCTTGAGGTGTAGATATAGAGGGTTCCCTAGTTAAATAAGTTCCGTTATCTTGAGTACCTCCTATATATTGATTTTTTCCTTTTACTTTAGCTGCATGGTAAAATTGTGTAGTCCTATACCCTATATCGATTTGTGGTTTTGATGAACCACTTGGAGTCCACGCCCACATAAATTCTGTGGCTTGCCAGCTTTTATCGTTTATTCCAGGGTCATCACTCATGTCTGATATAGCAGGCCCTCCATCATTTCCAACGATTAACCTAAAATTGCCTGCACCATCAGAAAATGTTGTCATTGTATGCTGATCAGGATGAACATAGCCATTAATTTTTGATACTCCATCTGAATCAATTTCATTGTAAACATCTGTTATAGCCTGAGAAGATTTTGTTGTATCATCAAGAATTGTAAATTTATGAATATTGATATCTCCAACATATACCACTTTATCATTATATGGATTAATAGCGATAAAATTATTATAGTTTCCTTGTTGGCCAATCCAAGCATCATCAATATAATCAGTGTTACCAAATTTATCGCTTTCTATAACATGATGCCAATTTGCACCACCGTCATAAGAGACATTTAGTCCAAATGGTGTTGAAGTCCCACCAACTTTAAGACCTGCATAAATAATTTCAGTATTTTGATGTGATACAACAAGCTCATTTCTACTGTGATATGACCAAGAGCCTTGAAAATCTCCTAATTCTCTCCAAGTTAGTCCCGCATCATCAGACCTTAAAGCATTTCGACCCCTAACAGCTGCATATTGAATATTAAAATCAGAGGGAGAAGCAATAACTTGAGTTATAGCACTAGTCCCTGTCGGTTCATATACTTTATTCCATGAAGAACCACCGTCAGTAGACCTGAAGATCTTTGAGTAACTGTAATACTTTCTCTCAGCAGCAATAATTACAATATTTTCATCGTTTGGATCAACAATTATCCTGTAAACATTTGCAAATGAAGGGTCAATTTTCAATCCTATTTTTGGAGTTATATTAGCCCAAGTAGCTCCACCATCTGATGATTTGTATATACCACTTCCATTATCATCACCGCTTAATGATCTTTCCCCAGTTCCTGCATAAATGACTAAAGGATTTTTTGGGGATTGAGCCATTGATACAAAATCAAGATTTTCAATATCTGGAGTTAAATTACTCCAAGACATTTCCATAGTAGTTGTATTGTAGATACCTCTCCAAATTCCTCCTCCAATACTTGCCGCTAAGTATGTATTACCAGATGGATCAGCTAAATCTACAATAAATGCTCTTGTTCTTCCCGAAGCGTTTTGAGGGCCTCTCTCAGTGAAAGTTGCAGATTGTGCTGCTGATGTGCTATATTTTGGATCATTGAAAGAATTACTTATTGTAGACTGGTTAACAGATCTTTGCTTATTTATCATTTTTCTAAGCTCTACTTCTTTATAACCTGCATAATAATTATTTCCGTCAGGATTTTCTTTTATTTTTTTTAGATATTCTACATATCCTTTTAATTCTGTTGGCTTTTCAATTTTCGATATATCTTTTTTACCACAAGAGATTAATGATGTAAGTAGAACAAATGTTGTGAATAATCGTTTAGAAAAAAACATATATAAAATTAATTTATTTTATTGATAACAGATTATTTTTGTGTGAAATTTAAAATAAAATTATGAAAAACTTTCTCCTACTTATTCTTTTAGTTTCATTAAATATTTCATGCGGTGTAACTAACGAAAAAATACAAGTTTACATGACCCCTTCCTGTGGCTGTTGCAAAAAATGGGTTTCTTATTTAAAAGAAAATGGATTTGAAGTTGAATCGATTATGTTAGACGATATGGGTCCCATAAAAACAAAATATGGTGTACCAGAGGGAGATAGATCGTGTCACACTGGAATTATTAATTCATATTTTGTTGAGGGTCACGTTCCAGTGAACGATATTAGAGAATTACTATCAAAAAAACCTGATATTGCTGGAATAACAGTCCCTGGAATGCCTGCTGGACAAAATGTTCCTGGTATGGAAACAGTTGATACTAATGCTGAGTATGATGTCTTATACGTCAGAAATGACGGTTCAACAGATGTCTGGAATAGCTACAACTAAACCAAACTTTCTTAAATAAATTTCAACTTTGAAATATTAACCTATAATATTAGGTTAGTATAATGAAATCTTTTTTAAGAAAAACTTATAATATTAACTTTGATAAGATATTAAAACTTCCTGGTTACGATATCGAAAATTTTGTAGGGTATTATGGTAATTCTAAATATATAATTAAAAAGTACCTACACTCGAAGAATATAATTAATCAGATAAATTCTGAAAACGCCCTGCTATCTCACCTAAACTTAAGGGATTCAATTTACCCTAAACCTATAAAAAATAGAAATGGTGAATATTTAGGAATTTATAATAATGGAGAGAATACTTATGTAGTTAGACTTTTATCATATATTGACGGTAAATTTCTTGGAGAAATAAAACAAACAAAAAATATTTTAGAATCACTTGGAAGTTTTACTGCTGAGATGAATAAATCAATATTAGGTTATCAAGATTTATTTATTTCATCAAGAGTTTGGCAGTGGGATATTCAATACCTACACCTAAATGAAAAGTTTATCAATGATATAGAAAGTTTTAGAGATAGAAAATTAGTAAATTATTTTTTCCAACAGTTTAATGAAGTTGTAATACCAATCCTTCCAAGTCTTAGAAAATCTATAATACATAATGATTTAAATGAATGGAATATATTATGTAATGACAAAGGTGTTTCTGGAGTAATAGACTTTGGAGATATAGCATACTCTCAATTAGTGAACGAAGTTGCAATAGCAATGACTTATGGAGCTTATGACAAAAATGATCCCATTACTAACTCATCATATATACTTAGTTCATACCATAAAAAGCTTCCTCTTAAAAATGATGAAATCTCTTTACTTTATTACCTTATCACCGCTAAATTGTGTATGAGCGTATGTAATTCAGCTCACTCCAGAAAAATAAATCCTGATAATAAGTATGCATTAATTAGTGAAAAAAATGCATGGAAGACACTTAAGAAATTTATAAAATACAGCCCAAGATTTGTTGAGAATAAATTTAGAAATTGTTTAAATATTGAATCAAAAAAAACACTCAATTCAAAAAAAATTAAGTCAGAGAGAGGTAAAATTATAAGTAAAATTTTCTCTTTAAGTTATGATGAACCCATTGCAATGGAGAGATCAGCATTTCAGTATATGTTTGATTATGAAGGAAATAGTTATTTAGATGCTTACAACAATGTTCCACATGTTGGTCATTGTCACCCTAGAGTAATAGATGCTGCATCAAAACAGATGAAAAAATTAAATACAAATACAAGATATCTTTATGATATTATTAATATGTATGGAGGGAAACTCCTCAAAAAATTTAATAAATCATTAAATAGAGTATACTTTGTAAATTCCGGAAGTGAAGCCAGTGATTTAGCAATAAAATTAGCCCTAGCCTACTCAAAAAATAAAAATATAATGGTTATGGAAAATGGATACCATGGGCATACCCAGAGAGGAACTGACATTAGTGCGTATAAATTCAATCATCCAAAAGGACAAGGGAAAAAAGACTATATAACAGTAGTTCCTATGCCCACAAAAAAAGACTTTGAAAATGAAAATAATTTTATTAGTGAAACGATAAAAAAAATTAAAAATATAGCTGCGTTTATTTGTGAGCCAATTCTTGGTTGTGGTGGCCAGGTTCCATTACCAAAAAACTATTTAAATAAAGTATATAAAGAAATAAGAGATAATGGTGGAGTATGTATTAGTGATGAGGTTCAAACTGGTTTTGGAAGACTTGGTAAAGTATTTTGGGGATTTGAATTATATAATGTTGTTCCAGATATTGTTGTTTTAGGCAAGTCTATGGGTAATGGTCATCCTATTGGTGCAGTAATAACTTCTGATAGAATTGCATCAAAATTTAGTGAGGGAGTTGAGTTTTTTAGTTCTTTTGGTGGGAATCCAGTTTCTTGTGCCGTTGGATCATCTGTTCTTGATATCATAGAAGATGAAAAATTACAAGATAATGCCAAAATTGTAGGACAATACTATAAGAAAGAATTGCAAAAACTTAAAAATAAACATAAAGTAATAGGTGATGTAAGAGGCGAAGGTCTATTTTTAGGAATAGAAATCATAAATGAGAAGAATTTAAAACCAGATAAAAAACTTGCGCACTTATTAAAAAATAAATTGAGGGAAAAATATATTTTAGTTGGAACAGATGGGCCTCACAATAACGTTATTAAAAGCAAACCCCCTATATGTTTTAGTGTGGAGGATGTAAAACTAGTGGTAAATTCAATAGATAAAATACTATGTAAATTATAATTTAAATTTAATTTTTGGATAGTATCAAAACAAGTCCTTTATTTTTTTCAA